>JACCDN011128080.1_pt1 | contig 50088 bp, 43 predicted proteins | sample 7441691 | NCBI WGS metagenome assembly JACCDN01 (sample SAMN15323439, study PRJNA562643) | freshwater metagenome | isolation source: river surface water | place: USA:Blue River Watershed | collected 2017-08-16 | reverse complement strand
GGTGTGTAAGAGCGGTAACGCTTTGAGCTAACCAGTACTAATAACCCGATTGGCTTATTTTTTGATCTATGTGTGGTGTAAAGCTGCAAATAGTTGAGATTATAAGTTTTTTTAAGAAGAAGAATTTTAGCAGGTATCTCTAGTTATCAATAAGCCAATATCTCAAGCAAGATTTCTTGTTTAAGATATTGGTTGCCAGTGTTATTTATAAGCTTGGTGAGGATAGCGGTGTGGAACCACTCGATACATTCCGAACTCGCAAGTGAAACGCACGTAGCGCCGATGGTATTTGGTCGATAGGACCAGTGAGAGTAGGTGGTCGCCAAGCTTATAAATGGCACTGGATATTTACGAAATTAAAGAAAAAAGCCCGCTAAATCTTTTTAAGGATTTAGCGGGCTTTTTTGTTTTTATACTAATCCCAATAAAGCTTAAGCAGCACCAACTCGATTCAAACGAATCCTAGGTTTGTGGTTTAGGCGTAAGTAAGTAGTGCCGATAAAGCGTTAGTGAAGTAGTTGATTTTCGATCTGTATTTCGTGTAAACAAGGTGTCCGAAAATCTTTTAGTTGTCCAAAGACAGCTTCGATGATTCCTTGTTTTTTAATAAAAATTTATTTGTTTTGAGAAATCGGTTTTGGCTTCATGTTTTGCCTAACTTTTGCAACCAGATGAAGTTCGTGTTTTTAATAAATCTGCTGCTGTTTTAGCTTTTTCTTCAAATAAAAATCCGCTTAGTTTTTTGGCTAATTCTGCATTTATATTTTGATCAGAAGTGCCTCCCTTGTTGATTGCCAAAAGGAATTAATCTCTCCAAGATGAATGGCGATCAAATGAAGTTTAAATCCATAAACCATCGCAACTTGATACTCCTCTTGCAACAAGAGATTCTTTGATTTTTAAAAACTTCAAGAAAAGTAGAGCCGATGTAATAAACATCCGTTTTTTGTGAAGTTTTTTCGGTTAAAAATCTTAAAAAAATATTCATCCAGATGAATGATTTTTTCTGCAAAGCTACAAACCTTTTGTAGCGGGGAATCCTTGGAAAATGCTTTTGTAAATCCAAGATGCTCGAAAGGTAAAAATGCCCGAAGCACTTGAGTTCAGGTAAGTTAAACCAAATTAGAATTGTGATTACTTCTGACTCGGACAAGCAGTCTTTTTTAACCCTAAATTTTTTGAAACATACGTACATCTAGGTATGTTTACCTTTCAAAAAACTTAGAATCACAAAAATTTCTTAGTAAAACTTGATTTGCGACATGGCGATATGTTTGCCTTCCAGAAGGGTTTGCTAGGATGTTTTGCCATAGCAGTATTTTCCAGAGTGAGGTCGTTCGAAGTTGTACTTTTTGAGTCACTCATCGACATCCATTTGAAGATTACCTAGTGATCAATAATCATTTAAAATATCGGCAGCAGCAATAGCGGTTTTTTCGTTATAGAGCTTGATTATCGCCACTCTTGAATAATGGTTGATATAGTATTGTTCGCTTGGCTTCTCAAAAAACAACCCAAGCTTCCAAGCGTTCTCTAATCTCAAAAAATTTAAATTTTGGCCTCTAAAGATTCTGGCAAGAATCCACCAGCTTGCATCACCCACATTTTTTGATAACAGCTTTTATTTTTTAGTAATTCTTCGTGAGTGCCACTTTCAATGATTTTTCCATTTTCTAAAACAATTATTCTGTCCATGTGTTTTAGGGTTGAGAGTCGGTGCGCAATGGCTATTACGGTTTTTTTGGCAAGACTTGATTTATCATCTATTAATAAATTTAAGCTTTCTTGAATGTGATTTTCGGTGCTAGAATCAAGGCTACTAGTTGCTTCATCTAAAATTAAAATTGGCGCGTTTTTTAAGATTGCTCGAGCGATAGCAATTCTTTGTCTTTGGCCGCCAGATAGCTTAATTCCCCTTTCTCCAACCAAAGTTTCATAGGTTTGCGGCAGGCTTTCGATAAATTCGTGAATATGAGCTTTTTTTGCTGCTTCTTTTATTTCGTCTTGAGTTGCGCCTTCTTTAGCGTAGGCAATATTTTCACCTATTGATCGATGAAACAACATTGTGTCTTGCGGAATTAAAGCGATTTGTGAGCGCAAAGAATCAGAAGAAACATCGTAAATGCTTTGGTTATCAATTAAGATGTCGCCTTTATCGAGTTTAAAATTTTTTAACAAAAGTGAAATCAGAGTTGATTTTCCTGCGCCAGAATAGCCAACCAAACCGATTTTTTCTCCGGATTTAATGTGAAGGTTTAGATTTTTAAGTGTGTGCAATCCTTCTTTGTCATAACCGAAAGAGACGTCTCTAAGAACTATTTCGCCCTTACTGATCTTAAGCTCAGAAGCATTTGGCTTATCAATTATTTCTTGCGGAATCTGCATAATCGAAAAAGAAGATTTAAATGCTGCAATAGTTTGTGAGAAATCCTTTATTGCATTGATAGATTGCCACATTGAATCTGTGAAAATATAGGTAAGAGACATTATAAAGGCAATATCGCCAACGCCTATCGCGCCGCTATTTCTAAGGTGAATCATGTAAATAAATAAAGAGGCCATAAATATCCAATATATCGCGGCCAATATGCATGACATCCAAAAATCTACCCTATGCCACTTAAGCATAAGCGGCTTGTGAACTTTGTCATAAATATCAGATATTTCTTGCGCTTCTTTTTTCTTCTTGGCGTAAGAGAAAATCGTAAAAATATTGGTGATATTGTCAGAAATTTGTCCGATTATTTTGTGCCAGGAATCTTCTTTGGCATTTTCTATTATATTAAGTTTCTTACCCCAAAATGTGGCAGCAAAACCTTGAATAAGCGCAAAAGCCACTACAATGAAAAATAATTTTAAATTGGTGAAAGCCAATCCTGCGCCAGTAAATATTGTCACCAAAACTGGTTTACTTACTTGAAATTCTAATGCGTTATGTATTGCTTTATAGCCATCATTAATGCCTTTCACCTTACTAATAATTGATCCGGTAAGATTATTTTGAAAAAATTGATAAGAGTGATTTGAAACATAATCATAAACCTTATTCATCAGATCTTGTATGATGTGCGGCATTGAGCGCCATACTGCAAAATTATGTATCCGCCAGCTGGTTTCGAGCAAAACATTGGCAAAGATAAATAGGAACACCGGCCAAAATGCCATTGCAGCCGTTATTTGCGCGTTTTGCGTGAATAAATCTATCAGCAGTTTAATTGCATAATTGTAGATTAATGGATAAGCGGCATTGGAAAATGGCGCTTGCAGCATCAACAAATACCACCATTTATATGGCTTTATGACCTGTAAAAGAAATTTTGGAATTGTGTTTTCGGGAAGATTTTTTTTCATTTATTTAAAATTTCTTTAGCTCTTTCTTCAAAGGCGGACATCATTTTTTCTGAAGCTTTTTCAAAAATTGACCCAAGCATTTTGCTGAGCAAAAAAGAGTTAAATTCGAACTCAATGAAGAATTCTATTTCACAGCCGCCATTTTCTAAATCTCGAAATTTCCATGAGTTAACCAATTTCTTGAAAGGACCTTCAATGGCATTAACGCGAACAAAATGAGTTCCGCTGGAGTCTTTTCCGTGAGTTACGTCGGAGCGATATTTTTCGAGAAAGTTTTTAAAATTAATTAACAAATCTGCGTGAAGATTTTCTGCGGAAATTTCATTAACAATTTTTGCCTTTTTGCACCAAGGTAAAAATTCTGGATATTTTTCAATATCCATAACCAAAGAGTGCATTTGGCTTGCGCTGTAGGGAGATTTTTTAGTTTGAGAAAGTGAAGGCATTACATTTTAAATTTTGGCAGATTGAGATTTTTTATTTCTGGTGAATCCATCATTTCTTGCATTTTTTTAGGATCCATTTTTCCAAATTTTCCCATCATTTTTTGCATCTGCTTATATTTTTTTAGCAGACGATTAACTTCTTGAATTGTGCTTCCAGACCCAGCGGCAATGCGATTTTTTCTTGATGAATTTAAAATATCTGGATTGCTGCGTTCTTTTTTTGTCATCGATAAAATCAAAGCTTCTTGCAGCTTAATGTCTTTTTCAATATTTCCCATTTGACCAAGCTGCTCTTTAATTTTTCCAGCTCCGGGAAGTAAATTTAATATTCCGCCAAGGCCGCCCATTTTTTTCATGCCGCGAATTTGTGACAGCAAATCTTCCAAATCGAATTTGCCTTTTTGCATTTTTTTTGCGGCTTTTTCCATCTCTCCGGCATCAAAAACTTCTTGAGCTTTTTCAACCAAAGAAACCACGTCTCCCATGCCAATAATGCGTGAGGCAACGCGCTCTGGATTAAATTCTTCTAGCTCTTCTAGCTTCTCGCCAACGCCAATAAATTTAATCGGACAATTAGTTGCTGCCTTCATTGTGAGCGCTGCGCCACCACGAGAATCGCCGTCTAATCTGGTTAGAATTGTGCCGGTAAGATTTAGTTTTTCCCCAAAGTTTTTTGCAACATTGATGGCGTCTTGTCCAATCATTGCATCAACGACAAGAAGAATTTCTGAAGGGTTAATTTCATTTTGAATTTCGACAATTTCTTGCATCATATTTTCGTCAATATGTGTGCGACCCGCAGTGTCCAAAATCAATATTTCGAATCCACCATCAACAGCTTTTTGTCGGGCTTTTTTTGCAAGAAAAAGGGGTTTTTTTTCTGCGTCAAACTCGTCGCACTCAACGCCAATTTTTTGTGCTAAAATTTTTAACTGTTCGGCAGCGGCCGGTCTGTAAGTGTCAAGAGAAGCGAGTATAACTTTTTTATGGCTTTTGTTTTTGAGGCGCCAAGCCAATTTTCCGGAAGTTGTGGTTTTCCCTGCGCCCTGCAAGCCAGCCATCAAAATTATTACTGGCGGCTTGGTGAGTAAGTTAAGTTCTGCCTTAGTGCTTCCGAGTAATTTTACCAATTCATCATGAACAATTTTTACAATCATTTGTCCGGGAGAGACGCTTTTTACAACTTGTTGGCCAAGCGCTTCTGCTTTAATTTTTTCAATAAATTCTTTGGCAATTGGCAAAGCGACGTCGGCTTCTAAAAGCGCAATTCTGATTTCGCGCGCTGTTGCGTTTAGATCGTCTTCTGAGATAAATTTTTTACCAGAGATCGTGTCAAAAATTTTGGTAATTTTGCTGGAAAAATTATCGAGCATTTTTTGGATAAATTTAGTTATACCCCGTCATTCGAAGGAGCGAAAGAGAGAAGTGCGTTGTTATTCCGTCGAGTGACGAAGTTCATTGGCAAACACTTCATTAATATGACCTGGAATTTTTGTTGGCTGAATTTTGTCTGCTAAAACGCAGGCTATTTGCACAGTCAACTTAGAAACTAACTTGTCAGATTTTTTGATTTCTTGAAACATCACAATCGATGCGGGATTGATTTTTAAGATCTCGACCGAAACGTCGATTAAATCATCCATTCTTGCGGGAGAGAGATATTCAATTTCACATTTTCTAACAACAAAAATCACATTTTCAGTGTCGGCGAGTTGCGATTGAGAAATGTTTAGGCTGCGCAAAAAGTCAGTTCTGGCGCGCTCAAAAAATTTTAAATAATTAGCGTAATAAACTATTCCTCCAGCATCTGTATCTTCATAGTAAATACGATATTGTGCAGAAAATTTACTCGACATTAGTGTAGCAGTTTGGGGTTTCGTAAAGCTTTATTGAGACGCATTTTACATTTTTTTTAGCGAATATTTTTGGACAAATTTCGATAAAAATATGTTGAGCAATGTTCTCGGCAGTTGGATTTTCTTGGAGGTAATAAATTTTTTGACCAGTTTCTGAGGCGATTTTGTCCCCGAGTTTTTTATCTTTTATTGATAAAATTGTATTGTGATCGAGATTATTATCTATCCACGTTCCAAGCATTTTTCGCACTTCTCCGAAGTCAATTACGCGACCTAGTTTATCTAATTTTTTTGCCACAAAAGTTGCTTCAAGGGCGTATCGGTGACCGTGAAGCATTTTGCATTTGCTTTCGTGATTTATGATGCGATGAGCGGCATCAAATTCAATTCGTCTGGTGCAGGTTATCATTTTTGAAAATGAATTAATAAATAAAATGGATAAAAAGATTTCGAAATTTATTGTCTGAGCTTGAATTATCAATTGCTAACAACGCCTTTAATCGATGACAAAAACATTATTGTCTCCACTTAACTTCTTAACAAATTTTGGTGGAAAGAGTGGTGCGATTGATTTTCGTTCGGACGGATTGCTAACTCTGGGCGTAGAAATCGAATTACAAATTATAAATAAAGACACTCAAAACCTTGACCCAAGGGCGGAGGAAATTTTAAAGACCGCGGCTTCTTCAACAAAAAAAATCAAACAAGAATTCTATCAAAGCACAGTTGAGATCAACACTGGTAAGTGTTCAAATGTTCATGATGTTCAAAAAGATTTATCGGAATCTCTCGATAAAATTACAAATATTACCGAGGCGATGAATGTTGATCTGGCAACAACTGGGTGCCACCCATTTTCGCGATACGTTGATTGCGTGATTACTCCTTCCGGTCGCTACAATGAATTAATTGATCGCAATCAGTGGTTAAGCAGAAGAATGACGGTTTACGGAATGCATGTGCATTTAGGCATGAAAAGTGGCAATGATGCAATTCGCTTCAATAACTTCTTTTTAAATTTCATTCCTCATTTATTAGCGATTTCTGCTAGCTCTCCTTTTTGGCAGGGAGACGACACTGGCTTGGCATCTTGTCGCCCAACAACTTATGAATCATTGCCGACAGCTGGGCATCCTTATCAGGTAAAAAATTGGGAAGAGTTTGAAAAGCTTTATGAAACTTTAAAAAAATGTAATGCGATTGATTCTATGAAGGATTTGTGGTGGGACATTAGACCAAGTCCGGGTTTTGGAACTCTTGAAATCAGAGCTTGCGACGGATTAGCAACTCTTGATGGAACTTTGGCTGTTGTTGCATTTATTCATCTTTTGGCGAGTTGGTTTAACGACAACGGATCTTGGTTGGAACGGGTTCCAACTTCTCCGCTTTGGTTTTCTAGAGAAAATAAGTGGCGGGCAATCAGACATGGGCTTGATGCCAATTTGGTTGTAAATTTAAACGGAGAAACCAAGCCAATAAAAAACGACATTTACGAGTGGCTGGAGAAATTGGCGGTTTATGAAAATAAGTTTGCTTATCAAGCTTACATTAAAACCCTCAAAGAAATTTTAGAAAAAGGCAATAGCAGCTCCCGACAACGCGCCATTCATTCCAAAACCAACTCTTTGAAGGAAGTTGTTAAATTTAATATTGATGAATTTAAGGCAAGAAGTCCAATTTGGAGCTAGTGAATTCATTTTTTGGCGAAGATAAAAACAATAAAATTAATTTTATGAATGAGTTTATAGATAAATTAAAATTCGATCAAAACGGATTAATTCCGGCAATTGCACAAGATGTAGAAAGTGGCGAGGTTTTAATGATGGCTTGGATGAGTGCAGAAAGTTTACAACTTACGATTGCAAGTGGATATGCCACATATTTTTCGCGTTCAAGAAATTCCTTGTGGAAAAAAGGCGACACCTCGGGTCATTTACAAAAGATAGTTTCGGTAAAGGCAGATTGCGATTTCGACTGTATTTTGTTAAGTGTAAATCAAGTTGGAGTTGCTTGTCATACTGGTGCAAAAAATTGTTTTTTTAACAAAATTTTATGAAATTATCTTGGGTTGAAATTAGCAAATCGGCTTTGTTGAGCAATGTTGCTCAAATAAAAAAACAGCTTTCAAAAAAAATAAAATTCATCGCGGTAGTTAAGTCTAATGCCTACGGTCATGGGCTTTTAGAAGTTTCAGAGCAAATAAAAGATCGAGTCGATTACTTGGCCTCTTACCATTTTGAAGATCTTCTTTTGTTGAGAAAAAAGAAGATTTCTAAACCGCTTTTAGTTTTAGGAAGAGTGTTTCCTGGTCAGCTAGAGTTGGCTTTAAAAAACAACCTTGAGTTGTCGGTTTCTAACCTCGATATTTTGCAAGAAATGCAGAAATTTTCAGGCAAAAAGAAATTGATTGCTCATATTTGTGTAGATACTGGTTTTGGCAGAGACGGTTTTGTCGCAAGCCAAATGAAAGAAGTTTTGCACCTGGTAAAAAATAAAAACATCGAAGTAAAGGCTTTGTATACACATTTTTCCGCCTCAGATTCTTCGGATTTTAACGATTATACCAAAAAACAATTGGCAGAATTAATGTTGTGGAAAGATGCTTTAGCGGCAATTGGAATTAAGCCTTTAATTCACGCCAGCTCAACTGCCGCAACCTTTATTTCTGAATTTGAGACTCACTTTGACATGGTGAGAATCGGTGGTGGTATTTATGGAATATGGTCTTCAAAAGAGGCGATTGAAAAGAATCAAGCAACAGCAAAATTGCGCCCAGTCGCTTCTTGGAAGGCAAAAATTGTTGAATTGAAAGATTTGCCAAAGGGCAGCCATATTTCTTACGGATGCACCTTTACATTAAAACGCGATTCCAAAATTGCGATTTTGCCAGTTGGATATTTTGACGGAATTCCGCGTGGAGCCTCAAATAAAGCGCAAGTTGCCGTTGGTGGAATAAAAGTTCCGCAGCTAGGGCGAGTTACGATGAATATGATTGTGCTTGATGTAACTGACGTAAAAAAAATAAAAGTCGGAGATGTTGCAACCATTATTGGCAAGGATGCAAAAGCTGTTGTAACGCTTGAAGATTGGGGCGACTGGTCGCAATCTTTTAACTATGAGGTTGTAACTAGACTGAACCCAAACCTACCAAGAATAGTGGTTTGATTGATGGCGCGGAGGTTGGGCTTAATAAATCAGCTAAACAAATTCTGGCGGCGGAGTTTTTATTTCTAATTTTTTTCCAAAATAATCGGCGAGTTCAATTTTTTGAGCATGTAGGCAGAGGCGCTTGCAGATTTCTTTGCGCTCCGCCATTTTGCCGCCATATTTAATATCATTTAAAACTGGATGACCAAGTTCTTTGCAGTGAACTCTGAGTTGATGGGTGCGTCCAGTAAGTGGATTTAGCTCAAGCAGCGCATGATCGCCAAAATCTTTTAATCTTTTGAAGTCGGTGATTGCTTCTTTCCCGTCAGTAAAATCAGGGCGCACCTTTTCATTTTTCCCGGTAAGTTGTTTTTTTAGAGGAATGTTAATTGTGCCGTTGAGCTTTTTAAAATTGCCGCAAACTAGCGCCAAATAAGTTTTTTTAATAGCTTTGTTTCTGAAGGCTTCGGTTAAAAATTCGGCAGATTTTGAATTTTTTGCAATTAGCAAAATGCCGCTGGTGTCTTTGTCTAAGCGATGAACAAGCTGCAACTTTTGTCCTTTTGGATTATTCGATGAAGAATTTTTTGTTGTCAAAAAATCATCAACTGAAATTTCAATTAAACTGCCGCCTTGAGTTGCAAGCCCAGAAGGCTTATTAATGGCGATTAAATTTTCATCTTCAAATAAGATCCAGCCACTGAATTTCTTTAATTTTTCTGACGAAATATTGGGTTTTTTCTTTTTGTGTTCAGTGCGATTTCTTAAATCGGCAAAGACCTCAACTTGATCTGCTTCCTCTGTTTTGTAAGATGCATCAACTCTTAGATCATTTACTTTAACTTTTTTTTCGCGAATCATTTTTTGGGCTAAGCCAAAAGAAATGTCGAATTTTTTGCATAGAAATTTGTCAAGACGAAGTCCTGACAGTTCTTGACTAACCTGAAATAACGACATTTTTAAGAGAAGATAATTTTTGCTAAATAGAAGCCGAAGAATGTTGCGGCGATTGCGAGTGTAAAAGAGGATGTGGCGTAAGTAAAGGCTTGTAAATACTGACTAGCTGTGGCTAGGCGAAAAAAGTCGAGAGAAAAAGCGGAAAATGTTGTAAATCCTCCAAGAAATCCGGCGAGTAGAAAATTTCTCAAACGCGGGTCAAAATTATCAAAATTTTTGATTAGAAAAAAGTAAAGAATTCCGGCTAGAAGCGAGCCAAAAACATTGACAAAAAGAGTTGGCCAGGGAAAGCGCGACAGCGGAGAGTTAATGCAGCGCATAACTTGCAAAAGATATTCGGAGGATAAAAAGCGAGCCACCGAACCTGTTGCGCCACCAAGCGCGACGAATAAAATGTTTAGAAACATGTTTAGATCATTTTCTTTAATTTTTCGGCTAAATCGGTTTTTTCCCAAGAAAAGCCGCCATCCGATTCTGGATCTCTTCCGAAGTGTCCGTAAGTTGCGCTGCGTTTGTAGATTGGTCGATTTAAATTCAAGTGAGTTCTAATTCCGCGCGGACTTAAATCGACTAATTCATTAATTGCTTTGCTTAAAAATTCTTCATCAGCGCCAGTTTTGTGTGTATCTACATAAAGTGCCAATGGCTTTGAAACTCCAATTGCGTAGGCAATTTGAATTGTGCAGCGCTTTGCCAAGCCGGAAGCTACAACATTTTTTGCCAAATATCGCGCCATGTAAGCGGCAGAGCGATCAACTTTTGTTGGGTCTTTTCCAGAAAATGCACCGCCGCCATGTGGAGCTGCGCCGCCGTAAGTGTCGACAATAATTTTGCGACCGGTTAATCCAGCGTCGCCATCTGGTCCGCCAATGACGAATTTTCCTGTTGGATTAACTAAGAATTTATTTTCATCGCACATCCAGCCTTTTGGCAAAGAGCTTTCAACATAAGGTCTGATAAGGTCGCGCACTTGTTGTTGAGTCATTCCATCTCTGTGCTGAATGGAAACTAAAACTGTTTCGGCGCGAGTTGGCATGCCATCTTCGTACCACAAAGTCACCTGACTTTTTGCATCGGGTCCTAAGTTTTGCAGCTCGCCAGATCTGACTGCATTCATGATGTTGTGCAAAATTCTGTGAGCGTAATAAATTGCTGCAGGCATTAGTGCTTCAGTTTCTTTGCAGGCATATCCAAACATAATTCCCTGATCTCCTGCGCCTTCGTCTTTAGAGCCTGAAGCATCAACCCCAATGGCAATGTCAGCAGATTGTTCGTGAATTAGGTTGGTGAGTTTTAAATTTGCAAAGTGAAATCCTTCTTGAGCGTAGCCAATGTCTTTAACGGTTTGGCGCACAATTTCTTCAACTTCAGATTTTGCAATTTCTGGCGCGCGAATTTCACCGCCGATAATTACCTGATTTGTTGTGGCGAAAGTTTCTATTGCCAATCGCGAATAAGGATTTTTTTGCAAATAGGCGTCAACTAGAGCATCTGAAATTTGGTCGCAGACTTTATCGGGATGACCTTCAGAAACTGACTCTGAGGTGAATAGAAAATTTTTTGGCATTACTTTTTTGATTCAAGATTCTGGAAGGCTTTCCAAAAAAAACAGCGGGGAATCGGCATGTTTGTTGCTGGATAACTAATTTTCCAGAGAAAAATTGGAGAAATTTTGTTGATTGGTCTCCATTGATCCTCCCTTGAGCGGTGATGACATTGAAAGGCTGTCGTAAATCAGATTTTTTAAGAAACTGATTTACGACAGCTCTAAAATTGTAATAAACTTATTATAAAAGCGGGGTAGCGCTACGCTCTTTACTATTTGTTGTTGATAAGGGTTTTGCGCTTTTTTCTCCAGCTAATCCTAGCTTTTCCTCGATTTCTATTTCATCTATCTCAAGTCCTCTGCCAGTTTCCAATTCTTCATATTTTCTCGATGGCTCAATGCCAACTTTACCACTGCTCTTTTTGTTGCCTATTGAATCGTTTCCCGCTGTTAAAACTTTATGCACCAAGAAACTTGTTGCGGCAACAGTTGCTAATACGGCCGCAGGAACAATAAGACCGGTAGCTGCTAAAGAAGCTACTGCAATAATTGATGCAACGCCAATGGCGTATTTTAGATATTGACCTGCATTGGAAGATTCGGATGATTTATTGTCTTGTTTAGGCATAATTATTTATAATTAGTTTATATAAAGAAAATGGTCTCAGATAGATCTCTGGGGCTTAATTTAAGAAAAATATTTTTTCTATTAATTCAATAGAAGAAACTAAGCTTCTTCATTTTTGCGCAAAGGCACAGAAACTTGCGATTTTACATTCAGTGCATTTTGGTTTGCGCGCTTGGCAAATATAGCGTCCATGCAGAATCATCCAGTGATGAGCGTGGGTTTGCCATTTTTTTGGAATTGTTTTTAAAAGTGCAATTTCGGTTTTTTCGGGCGTTGTTTCATTAACAAATCCTAAGCGATTTCCAACCCGAAAAACGTGAGTATCAACGGCAATTGTTGGATGCCCAAAAGCACAATTTAAAACAACATTTGCGGTTTTTTGCCCAACTCCGGGAAGGGATTTTAGGCTTTCGAAATCTTCTGGAACTTCAGAATTAAACTCGTCGAGCAAAATCTGAGATAGCTTGATAATATTGGCCGCCTTGCCGTTGTACAAACCAATGGTGTTGATGTGTTTTTTTAAATTTTTCTCGCCAAGTTTTAGCATTTTTTCTGGTGTATCGGCGATTTTAAAAAGTGCCTTTGTCGCTTTATTTACGCCAATGTCAGTGCTTTGTGCCGAAAGTACAACTGCGACCAAAAGAGTGTAATTGTTAGTAAAAACCAACTCTGTTTTTGGGTGGGGATTCTGCTTGCTCCAGATCTTAAAAATTTGATCAATTTTTTTTCTTTCCATTTTTAATGAATTTTGGTTTTACAAATAAATTGCTCTTTTTAAGTTCCGACACAAATCAGAGTAGATCTGCGGCATCCTTTAAAATATACATCTCCATGAATTTTCAAGATTTAAAACAGCAAAGCAAAGTCCATTTTATTGGTTTGGGCGGCATTGGCATGAGCGCGTTGGCGTTCATTTTGCGCGAGCTAAACATTGCAGTTCAAGGCTCTGATTTAACAGAAAATTATTTAACGCCAAAACTTAGAGAAGCTGGCGCCACTTATTTTGTTGGACATGATGCAAAAAATATTTCTGACGATGTTTCGTTAATTGTGCAAACCTCAATCATTAAAAACGAAAATCCAGAAATTCTCGAAGCGCAAAAAAGAAATATTCCAGTTATTACTCGCGCCAATCTTTTGGCGATAATTATGAAAGAATATAAAGGCGTCACAATCGCCGGAACTCATGGCAAAACTAGCACAACGGGCATGGTTTCGCTGATGCTAGAGTTAGGAAATTTTGATCCGACCGTTGTAAATGGTGGCGTAATTCATTATTTTGGCAGCAATTCTAAAGTTGGAAAAGGCGAATATTTAGTTGCAGAATCCGATGAATCTGATGCCAGTTTTGTTGAGCTTCCAAGTTTTATTGGCGCTATTACCAATATTGAGCCAGAACACCTTGATTTTAGTGGTTATAGCGGCTGCTTTGAAAAGCAAAAAGCATGTTTTGAAAGATATGTAAAACAAATTCCTAATTCTGGAATATGTGTACTTTGTATTGACAGCCCAGAAGTTGAAAAAATCTACGAAAATTTAAAAGCCACAAAACCCAATCTTGCTAGTTATTCAATCAAAAAATCTGCTGATCTAGTTGCTCAAAATATCAAAATGGATGCTACAGGTTTGGCTTTTGATGTGTTGTTTAAAGATGGTCGAAAAATTACCGACATTAAAATGCCAATTTATGGGGAGCATAACGCTGGCAATGCTTTGGTTGCGATTGCGATTGGTGATTTTTTAGGCATGAGTCTCGAGCAAATCAAAAAAGCCCTCGCTGCATTTAATGGCGTAAAACGTCGTTTTACAAAAGTTGGCGAATATAGCGGCGCAGCAATAATCGACGACTACGGACATCATCCAACTGAAATTGCAACAACGCTAAAAGCGGCGCGCAAATTTGCTGGAAATCACAAAGTAATCTGCGTTTTTGAGCCTCACAAATATTCTCGTGTGCACAGCTTATTCAATGAATTCTGCGCCGCATTTTCTGACGCTGATTACGTAATTGTGTCCGATGTTTATTCGGCGGGGCAGGCTCCAATTGATGGCGCAAAACAAGACGATTTAATTGCGGGCATTAAAAAAACCGGTCACAAAAATGTGATTAAATTAACCAGCGACAAGGATTTGGCGGCGATTATTAAGCCCCATATTTCATCTGGAGATTTAGTGTTTTGCACTGGTGCCGGAAAAGTCACCTACTGGGCTGCGGCTTTAGAAGAACAATTAAAAAATAGTTAATTAATGGCCGAAACTAGAGATCAAATTACCATCAAAGAGTTAGGCGCAAAGGAAGAAATTCTTCAAGCTTACACGATTGCAAAGCAGAGATATGCTGGGCTTACCAAGGAAAGCTTTGAGCAGCAAATTTCTGAAATGATTGAGATGAATGATTTTAAAATGATTGGTGCATTTTTAAATGATGAACTTGTAGGAATTACAGGATATTGGATTTTACGCATGCTTTATTGCGGACGCTACATTCAGATTTCTAGCTTCATTGTTGATGAGGAAAAAAGAGGTCTTGGAATTGGCAAAAAACTAATGAGAAAAATTGAAGAAATCGGCCTGAAATTAAGCTGCGAAAAAATTATTTTAGACTCCTACACCGAAAATAAAAAATCCCATTCGCTTTACTACCGCGAGGGTTTTTATATCAGGGGTTTTCACTTTATGAGGGATTTGTAATATGATTAATTCTGAACAGGAATCTGAATATTCATCAGCGTATATAGAAGCTGAAGAAGATTTATTTTGGACAAATTGTCTAATAGAAGCTGTAGAAAGTAAGGAAGGATGTTGCGTTTTGACGAGTGAAGAAGGGCATCAACATACATATTCTTTAGATGAATTGGCTAAAATGGTAAGCCCAGTTAGCAGAAATGAAGATGGCTTTACGCCTTTAATGGCAGCAGCAAGAAGCGGAAATAAGATCGCCGTTATTGAGCTGTTGGAGCATGTTAAGTTGTCGACAGAAGTTAAGTTAATGTTGACGCCTGATAATAGCGGCGCGAACATTTTGCACCATGCAGTTATGGGCGGTGATTTTTTTACGTTTAATTTTTTACTAAATACTGTAAAGGAAAGATATTCAGCATTAACTTGGGAGACTTTACAGGAGGAAGATCACAATGGAAAAACAGCTTTGGACTTAGCAATTTATGAGAAAAAAAGCTTAAATTTTATTGAGTTTCTGCTACTAGAGGGCGGGGGTTTTAAGAATTATGAAGCTCTAATGAATTCCGTTGTTGGCAATAAAGAAGTGGCGGATTTATTAATTAGAAATGGCGCCTTGTTGCCTTTGGGTGTAGATGGAGAGGAGTTGCTGGATTCGGCGACCATTGTAAATTTGATAGTGGAAAACTTAGATAAAGTGGCGGGCGCAAAGGACAATGGATCATGTCTGTTAAATATAATTAATCGTTTGCAAGTGACTGAAATACAAAATCTCTTTAGTAAGAACAGCGCTATTATTGCAGCCGTGCTTCTAGGAGAAGGAGACGAGTTGGTTAAAAATTATAATAAAAGAGTTGGTGGCGAGAATAAAATAACCTCAATCCAAAATTCTAAGATTGGCAGAATTAGAGAATTTGGCTTGAAGGTTTTCTCAGAACTAAAATTACAAGAGAGCGAAGTTGTTGTTTTGCCAGCAGCTGCAACGTTAATCGCGGTAACTGATTTATTGAAAGATGAAGTTTTTGTGAATGACGTAAGAAATTATCCAGAATGGCGTTCGTCAGCATATGATCATCCGGAAATGACGGATGTGCAAAAAAGAATTATTAGCAAAACAATAGAAGAATTTTTTCCTGCGCAGGCTGTATCTACCTCAGGGGAGCATTCGAACTTGCAATCTTCGGCTAGCCAAGAAACAAAAGGAAGCTGCATAATCCAATGACCCAAATAAAAATCGCTAGCTTCAACGTAAATTCCGTAAAGGCTCGTCTGCCAAGGTTTTTAGAATGGTTAAAAGCTTCAAATCCCGACGTGGTTTTATTACAAGAGTTAAAATGTGTGGAAAGTGAATTTCCATTCGAAGCTTTGTATGATGCGGGTTATAACGCTGCGGTTTTTGGGCAAAAAACCTACAATGGCGTGGCAATTCTTTCGAAATATAAAATTGAAGATGTGGTTAAGGGCTTGCCAAATGCTCCCAAAATTGGATCAAGCCAAAGCTTATTTGAAGATGATTCGCAACAAGCGCGCTACATTGAAGGTGTAATTTCGGTTGCGGGAAAAGCGATTCGTATTGCTTCAATTTATGTGCCAAATGGCGGCGGCGATTTATTGCCAAATGAGCAGTTAGAAAATTCAGCAAAATTCATTTATAAATTAGAATTTTTTGATGCTTTAAAAGCGCATTTTTCAAATCTTTTATCATTTGATGAGATGCAAGTTTTTGGCGGAGACTACAACGTAGCGGCTGAAGAAATAGATGTTTTTGATGCAAAAAGCTTGAGAAATTCCGTATGTTTTCACGATCTAGAGCGTCATAAATTTCGCTCACTTTTAAATCTTGGTTTAGCTGATTCTTACCGCGCTTTTAATCGGCAATCTCAAGCTTTTAGCTGGTGGGATTATCGCGGTGGAGCCTGGCAGCACAACAAAGGTTTGCGCATTGATTATCTTCTAGCATCACCGCAAGCGGCGGATAAAATTATTGATGCTGGCGTTGAAGATAAGGGCGTGAGAGATCAGGAAAAGGCGTCGGATCATTGTCCGGTTTCGGTTGTGTTGGATATTTTGTAAAACTTCCTAAAGCCCTCCTGCGAAGGAGGGGTTGGGGAGGTTTTTACCGCAAAGCCTCCAAAAAAATCTGCCCATATTTTTTAATTTTTGCTTCACCAACTCCGCTAATTTCAGATAAATCTTCTCGAGTTTTTGGCTTAATTTTAACCATTTCCAACAAAGTCTTGTCGTGAAAAACCACGTAAGGCGGCAAGCCTTGAGACTTTGCAACTTCTAAGCGCAGAGCTTTTAATTTTTTAAATAAATTCTCTTCTTGATCTCCGTCTAATCCTATATTTGATTTGGTTTTAATTTTTGTTTTCTTCGCGCCTTTGCCCAAATGTTTGCGCATTAAAATGGTGTTTTTTTCTCGCAAAAATTCTCTGCCAAGCTGAGTAATTTGTATTCCGCCGTGACCCGCAACATCAACTTTTAATAAATTTGTAGCTACAAGTTGGCGAAAAATACTTTGCCATTCTACCTTGGAAAATTCTTTTCCGACGCCAAAAACACTCAATTGATCATGGCGAAAATTGCGAATTCTAATATCGTCGGCGCCAGTTAAAACGTCGATTAAATAACCAATGCCAAATCTTTGCTCAGTGCGCAAAACGCAAGAAATGGCTTTTTGAGCCGCAATTGTGGCGTCAAAGGTTTCTGGTTTTTCTAAGCAATTATCGCAATTGTTGCAGGGAGAGCAAGAATCGCCAAAATATTCTAACAAAATTTGTCTGCGACAAGTTGAGGCTTCGCAAAGTCCGATAAGAGAATTAAGTTTTTGTCGCTCGATTCTTTTTTGACTGTCCGGCGCGTTTGATTCTTCAATAAAATTGCGTTGTGCAGCAACATCAGAAAGGGCGTAAGACATCCAGGCGCTAGATGGCAAGCCGTCTCGACCAGCGCGACCAGTTTCTTGATAATAAGATTCGATGTTTTTTGGCAGATTTAAATGAGCTACAAAACGTACGTCAGGTTTGTCAATTCCCATGCCAAAGGCTATGGTTGCAACCATGATTACGCCGTCGGCTAGCAAAAATTTCTCAAGATTTTTCTGCCTTTTTTTAGAATCCATACCGGCGTGATAAGCAATGGCATCAAAGCCTTCTTCTTTTAAGAATTCGGCGGTTTCTTCAACGTTTTTGCGTGATAGGCAATAAACAATGCCGCTGTCATTTTTATGATTTTCTTTAATAAACTCGAGCAGTTGTTTTTTGCCATTTTGTTTAACGGCGATCGCATAACTAATGTTTGGGCGGTTAAATCCGGCGGTAAAAATTTTTTCATTTTCTAGCCCAAGTTTTTGAACAATGTCTTTTTTTGTTGGGGCGTCGGCAGTAGCGGTAAGGGCAATTCTAGGCGTGTTTGGAAAGCGTTTTTTTAATACAGAAAGTTCAGTGTAAACGGGGCGAAAATCATGACCCCATTGCGAAACGCAATGCGCCTCATCAATTGCAAAAAGTGCGATTTTTAGCGTGGCGATAAATTCAAAAAACTCTTCCATTAAGAGGCGCTCTGGAGATACGTAAAGCAAATCTAATTTATTGCTTTTTAACAAATTTTTGACTTGCCAAACTTCTTCAGAAGTCATTTGCGAGTTGATTGCGGCGGCATTAACCCCCGCTTGTTGCAAGGCTCGAACTTGATCTTGCATCAAGGCAATTAAAGGCGAAATTACAATAGTTAAGCCCTCTAAACACAGAGCTGGAATTTGGTAACAAAGTGATTTTCCGCCGCCAGTTGGCATCATCACAAAACAGCTTTTTCCTAAAAGGATATGTTCAACAATTTCTTGTTGTTGTCCGCGAAAATTATCGTAACCAAAAACGTTTTTTAGAACTTGTTTTGGGGTTTTTTTTGGCATCTGATTTTTGGAATTAAATTTCTATAACTTCTACCAATCTTTTTTCGATAAAGTCTTTGGGAATAAGGTCTGCGCTAGTTGCGCTAAAAAATGACTGCAAATTCGTTGCCAAAATTTCTGTAAATAAATCTTTTTTTCTGCCTTCGTCGAGATGAGAAACTATCTCGTCAAAAATTAAAACCGTTGGCTGATTTTTGTAAGTTGATGAAATTTTGGCGCGAGCTAGAGTGATGCCGATCATGATTGATTTTTGCTCGCCAGTTGAAGAGCGTGTTGCCGACATGTTTTTTTCCTGAAAAATCGCGTCAAAATCGCAGCGATGCACGCCAAAATTGGTTTTAAAATTTGCTGCATCTAATTGGCGATTTTGTGATAATTTTTCTTTGTAAATTTCTTCAAGCGCAACTGCACTTTGAGTCATAACCGACTCTTCAATTTCTCCAATAACGCAAAGTTTTGGTTTAGGAAAATTTGATGAAAAGGACGAGATTGCCTTGTTAAAAAAATCAACAGCTTCAATGCGAGCTGAGGCAATAGCCATGCCGAGTTCAACGATTTGAAGTTCGATTGCGTCCAGCCATTTTGACTGACCTTTTTGCGCGCCATATTTTTGCAAAATTACCAATCTTTCGCGCAATAATTTTTGATAATTATTGATGCGCGCCAAATGCTCAGAATCAATGTCGGAAACAATCCGATCAAGATAATTTCGTCTTTCGCTTTTTCCTAAAATAAAAAGTTGTTCTAGCTGCGGAGTTAGGCAGATGAAATTTATTAGATAATTTTTAGCATCATTTTGACGCTTGCTGCCCAAGGGCTCGCCATTTAATTCGATTTTTTTCTTATTGGTTAAATCAAAAGAAATTCCAATTTTTTCAATAAATTCATGCTCAAGAAGTTCGGCGTAAATTATGAATTGAGAATTTTTTTGTGAGGACAATTTGTTGTCCAGAATCATCTCCTCAAAATCTGATCCGCGTAATGAATTGCTGCGACCAAGAATGGTCAGGCTTTCGAGAATATTGGTTTTTCCGCTACCGTTATTTCCAGAAAAAAGAATTAGCGACTTAGAAAACTCAAATTTTTTAGAAGTAAAATTTCGAAAATTATTCAGGACGATTTTTGATATCGAGGTCACTTTAGATTCTTACAGGCATTATCACAAAGACCGAATTCATTTCTTTGGCCTCAATTAAAGCAGGAGAGTTGCCATCTTTGAAGCGCATCAATAATTCCTCTTTATCAATTTGACCAATGATGTCAAGGAGGTAGCGCGAATTAAAGCCGGCTTCAATTCGCTCGCCAGAATAGTTAATGTCGAGTTCTTCGTAGGCAAAAGAACCATCATTTGTGCTAACCTGAAGATTCATTTTGCCATTTTCTAACACGACTTTGATTGATCTATGTTTGTCGTTTGCAACGGTTGAAACGCGATCCACGCAGTCAAAAAAGTCACGTTTATTGATCACGGCAATTTGGGTATTGTTTTTTGGAACGACTTTGTCGTAATCAGGAAAATCTCCGTCAATCAGCTTCGAAACAATTGTGGCGTTGTCGGTAACCACTTTAATTTTTACTCTAGAGACGGAAATTTTAGCAGATTTTTTTCCATCAATAAGGCGCCTAATCTCGGAAACTGATTTTTTTGGCAAAATTACGCCAAAAGGAGTTTTGATGTTTTCTGTCGGGAGAAATGACAAACCAAGTCTGTGACCATCTGTTGCAACTGTGCGCAATTCAAAGCCGGAATCTTTTTTAAAGGCTTGAAGGAAGAGTCCGTTTAGGTAATAGCGACTTTCATCGTTCGAAATTGCGAAGCGAGTTTTGTCGATCATTTTCGAAAGTTTGTCGGCATCGATTTCAATTTCTTCTCCAAGTTCGCCTTCAGATAAATTTGGAAACTCGGAAGCTTCAATGCAAGGCAAGCTGTATTTTGATTTGCCAGATTTGATTTGTAGAGTTGTTGGCGTTTCTTGCGAAATCATGATTTTTGATCCGTCGGGAATTTTGCGCACAATATCAAAAAACATTTGAGCTGGAACGGTGGTTGCGCCAGATTTTTTCATGTCAGACTCAAAATTTGAGGTGACGAGAATGTCCATGTCGGTTGCAAGAAGTGTGACGTGATCGTTTTTTGCTTCGATTTTTATATTCTGCAAAACTGGGATTGTGTTTTTCTTTTCAACTGCGCCATTGACGCTTGAAATGGCTTTTAGCAAGAGTTGCTTTGCGACTTCAAATTGCATATTTTTTTTATTTTATTTTTTGGGGTTTTAACCAAGAAGGTTGAAGCCGGAACTTAGGAAATTATCACTTAAATTCAACTTATTATTTCTTTTGAAATTTTGGACTTGATCACGCTTGCCGCCCCTTTGAATGGCGACTTCTGAAATAGAGCTCAGCGACAGCGAAAATTAGCGACTAAAAGTCAAAATTAGCTGACAGGTTAAAGTAAATTACGCTCTTTTTATTATAATTTTGCAATAAGTGCTGCGATTTAGACAGCATGCTGGCAAAAATGAATATGGTTTTTTTATGGTGAATTCGCTCAAGAAATCTCTGAGTTTAGAGCTTCTAGTTTTTTAGGTTGGTGTCAACTTTCTGATCCTCTTTTTCTAAGTGAGATATTTCTTTTTCGAGGTCGGAAATCTTGCTATTTAGATCCGATATTTCTTTAGGACTTCCGCCGCTACCTTTAAGCTGCTCTAGCTCAAATTGTTTTATTTTTAAATTCATATTATTGATCTTCAGCTGACCAGTAACATAATTTTTCTGCATATTTAACTCTTTGAGCTGAGCGTCAGTTTTGCCGCCGATTTTTTCGTCAGGAACTCCGAGTAAAACATTCGATGGTTTTAGCCCAATGTCTGGAGGGGTAAGTCCTAAGTCAGATGCCTTTAAGCCCAAGTCTGGAGCTTGTAATCCAGGGATGATAGAGTTGGCGGCTGCATTGTCTTGTGCTGCCTTGATCTTGGAGGTAGCTTCATTTTCTGTTAAAGCGGGCGCTTTTGCAAAAGCATCTATTGATTCTGATAAATTGTGAGCGATTGCCAATCCTTCTTTCGAAGTTTTGTTTTCTAGTTTTTCAAAGGCGGCAAAAGTTTTTTCAAATTCTTTAATATCTTTTTCGCGACGCTCCTCAGCAGCTTTTGAGTCATCAGCTATTTTGGTTTTTAAGGCTCCCATCGCAATTTGCACTTCATCTTCTTTTCCAGCAACTTTCAGTGCGGCAATTTCTTGGATACTTTGGAATACTTCCGAAACTCTATTGTCGAAATCTTTTTTACGCTCATCTTCAGACTCTTTTCTTTCTTTTTCTCCATTCTCTCCAATAGATTTAACCAAATTATCAAGCGTATGCTGAGTGTCCTTTTTGTCTTGGTTTAACTCGATATCGCCATTAATTTTTGACTGCTTATCTTCTAAAATTGGGGTGCCAAATTCAGGAACTTGATTTTTGGTAAGCTCTTCTATGGTGGAGTTTAGGGCTTTGTTAGGATTGGTTGAAAATAATCCAGATCTTAAATCTCTCAAATCGCCAACTTCTTTTATTAATGAAGATGTTTTTGTTCCGGCGTCCATTTTTTTCTGGATGTCTGACGCAAGATCTTTTGCGCTATTATTTAAAGCTTTGGATAGAGTTTTTGTTGGATCTTCTCCAGCGATGCCAAACTGTTTGTGCAGGTAATCTAGTCGCGCCGCTTTTTCAAAAAGAGTTCTACCATCATTTTTCTTGAGAGATTCTTGTTCTTTCGCTAATAGGTCTTTTTTGAGATTAGCGGCGACAGAAAATTTTCCCTTCTCGTTTAGTTTATTAATTTCCCCAACATCTTTCGCTAAATCTTTTATTGCCAAATTTCTAAGGCTATCTTGGTAAAACATTCTTTTTTTATCGGCAGTTTCGTCGAGTTTTTTCAGAGCTGCGGAGTGAGATTTTTTCTCTTTTTCAGAGGCTCCTGCTCTAAGTGGAGTTAAAGACTTCGATTTTTGATCTTGTGCCAAACTTGCGCGTAAAAGATCGGTTTGCGATTTATTAGTTCTGACATCAAGAGATGCTTCCTTGCCAGAGATCCAATCGCTCATGCGATTGATGGTGTTAGATTTATTGGCTAAATTGAAGCGATCTAAAATTCCTGTTTTTTCTCTTTCGTTGTTTTTTAGGTTGCGCAAGAAAGTTTGTTGAGCTGATTCAGGATTTCGTTTTTCTGGATCGACTCCCCCAACTCTGGCCATTCCGTCGAGTGCTTTGCTGGCAAGTTTGCTAATGGCACCCATTTGTTCTTTTTTGTTCTCGCGTCTGAAGGCTGCATCTTGCAAATGCTGCGCATATTTATTTTGCAAGTCAGGATTGTTGGCGTAAAGCTTGGCAGCTTCTTTCGCGCTAAGCTTGCCTTCAGAGTCGATTGCTTTGCCAAAACCGTGCATCATTTCTTTGTTAGCAGCTTTGCCAGAAGTGCTGTCTTTTGGATGAATTTTATCGACATAAGATTGAAGGCCAGATCTTAGTTGATTTGAAAGATCGCTGCCCATAACGCCTTTTGCCTTGAGATCATTTGCAAATTGTTTTGCAAAAAGCTGATCGGCTCTTGCGGCAGCCCTTTCTGGAGTAACTCCTAAAATTGCTGCGGTTTTTGATAACTCTCCACCATATTTTTTTGCAACTTGATCTCGAATTGCTTTTGCAGCTTCAATTCCACTCAATGGCTTTCCATCTTTTCCTTTCATGCTAGCAACATCTTTCTTTGCCTGATTTACTGCTGAATCAAGTAAAGAATTTCTGGCGGCTTCTCTTCCTACTTTTACAGGGTTTAGGTTGCTTTTTAGTGGATTAAAGCCGCCTATATTTGCACCAATTATTTTGCTACCCAATCCGCCAACCATGCCACCAAGTGATTTTGCGCGATCCCAAGTTGGGTCTGTTGCTTTTGCCATTTTGTCAGCCATTCCGGTGAGTCCGCCGGCGAGCTTTGCTGCCATTTTTGCGCCAGATTGTCCATGACCTTCATTTGATATATTTTTATTCGCAATTCCACCAATGGTGATCAAGTATCCAGCTACAGCCATAACCTTATCTAAAATGAGTTTGGTTATGAAGATGAGGGCGGCTATTTTTGCAATTTTTGTTAACCAAACAATCAAATTTCTATCGCCAATTCCAGAAGCCTTAAGAATATTTATTGAAAATAAGCCCCCGAGACCAAGGTTGCTCAGTGTTCGATCTGCGCCACCGAAACTTAGAGGCTCAACGCAAGCTGAATAATCGAGAAGATCCCTAATCCATAGATCGATTAGCATCACGAAGTTGTAAAGAATCGCAAAAATTAGAATGATTTCAAGAGATCTGGAGCCGAGAAATGACAACCAATTTTGAAACATATTTTTGGTGTGGGCAAATAAACTAAAGGCGATGAATATTGGTCCGAGACATAAGACGAATATGAGTTTCATCATGTTAATCAAATATAGAGTGGCGGCATGCACCATGGTTTTTAGGAAGTTAAACACCAAGATGCGGTAGATTAGGTATATATAAAGTATGCCAAAAATATCTGAGAATAATAAGCTAAATACCTTTGAAGCAAAGGCTGTTGATAACATCATTTTAATCATGTTATCAACGTAAGAGAAGCGTGTTGCGCTGCTTATATCAACCGATCTGTCCATTTGCGCAATGAGTAAAGCAGAGGTGTCTATTCTTTCTGAAAGAGCGTAGTCAGAAATGCTCATAAAGAGCGAAACTAAATAACTCATGCTGTCGTAAAAAAATCCGACAACAAGTTTATTGTACCAATACCAACTGCCTGGATTGGTAAAAAACATTACCAGGCCAATTTTTACCATTCGGCTCATCAATTCTTTTTTATTGATCTCGGCAATTCCTATCAGGGTTGCGAGGCCATAAAAAGCGACGTATAAAATAAGCGTTATCTGCAAAACTCTTATAAACACAGAATCTTGCACTATTCCTTTGTACATTATTTCAATTATGCCGCCGCGTCTTTCATAGGTTTTGATGATTTCATCCTCGCCATCAACTTGTTTGGTGGTTTTTACTGTAATGAGGTCTCCAAGTAATACGTTTTCTACTAAGCGCACCATATATTCCAAGATTCCAACTTCACTAGAATCGCCGTTATCGCCAACGCCTCTAAGGATATCGATGTTGTATTTACCGTAATTATCACTGTAATATTGGTCGTATATTTTGACCTTCAGCACTTCATTTGGACCGTGATAAGTGTCGTCAGAGGTGTCTTGATTGTTTCCGGTATTTCCTTCTCCATCATCTTTCATGAAAATTCTATCGTTCGCACTTTTAAAAACGTAAGATGTACGATCTCTTCCAGAGCTATCTTTGCATTCGTCATTTTCATTTTTGCTAATGTCGCAAACAGCAGTTGTTTTGCCTTTAATGTCTCTATCATCGGTAAAAAGATGATAAGCTCTTTTTGGGTCGGTAACGCCAGATCTCCCAAATAGAGCGATATAAGCGCCCATACCTCTGTTGAATTTGCATTCAGATTGCTTGTCTGCAATTTGACGAGTTTCATTTTTTGTGTAATAGTTAAGTGGAAAGTGGTACACTGCGTAATCAAGCGCAGTTCCAAATGCCGGATCTTTAGTGCAAGTGCAAAGATTAGGATCATTTTGCTGGGTTAAGTCGCTAGAATCACAGGTTTGTAAAAATTCTGCCTGAGGATCTTTGCCTGCATAACAAATGCAGTTTGGGGTATTGGAGTCTATTTTTGCGCAAGTGTTGCAGACTGGTAAGGCATCTAAGTAGCTTTCGGTTAAATCACTCGCGTCTGCGCCCCAAGAAGTCCAGGCTCCAGAGACTTTGATCAGAAACATATCGCCGTTAGACTTGAATCCGGTATTGTGCCAATCAACAACCTGACCTCCATTTTCAGAGTCATAAGTGCCGACAATATTATCCGATGTTGGATTCGAATCTATCACAACACTATTAACATCAAACTCATCATTAGAATAACACTGCGGTTTGCAAGAAGAGGCGATGGCGATTAAGGCAATTAAAGAAAAAATCTGTGTAATTTTCTTCGCCAGTTTCATCAAAAGTTCTAAAGAATTTTAGAAAGAGAGGGGAGGGTGTGGTACCTGCGGCCGGACTTGAACCGGCAAGAGCGATAAAGCTCCACGGATTTTAAGTCCGTTATGTCTACCATTCCATCACGCAGGCAAAAACAAGAAGGTCAAAACTAGAACCGGTTTTGTAAGAATTCTAGAGAATTTTTGTATTTTTTTAGGGAGAATTTTTTGAAGAAAAATTTTATAGAATTTTATTCGCCAAGTAAAACTTTCTTAAATTCAAAAAGGGCAACGGATTTTTTAATTAATGCCGCTCCAATTTTTTCAAGTAAAATGAAAGTCAAATTTTCCCCTTCGGTTTTTTTATCTTTGTAAAGGTGGTTGATTAGATTTTCTTCGTTCCAAGTTTTTCTAATTTTTTTGTAATCAACAATAAACCCACAATTTTCTAAATGCCCATTGATGCGCAAAAAGTCATGTTGCGACATTAAGCCCAAATTCTGAGACATTCTGGACGCCATAGAAATTCCAAGCGCAACAGCTTCGCCATGTAAAATTTCAGAAGAATATCCGGTTTCGGTTTCAAAAATATGGCCAAAAGTATGACCAAAATTTAATAAAGCTCTTTCGCCATTTTCCTTTTCGTCGCGACTAACAATTTCGGCTTTAATTTCGCACGAACGAGTGATGATTTTTTTAAGACATTGCTCGTCTAGTGAAAAAACTTTTTTGTAATTTTCTTCTAAAAACTCAAAAAACTCAGAATCAAAAATACAGCCATATTTAAACACTTCGGCATATCCGGACCTCAATTCGCGCTCAGGCAATGTTTTAAGAAAATTTAAATCACACAAAACTAATTTTGGTTGATAAAAACTGCCAATCAGGTTTTTTCCAGAAACGCTGTTGATTGCGGTTTTTCCTCCAACCGAACTATCCACAGCTGCAAGTAAGGTTGTGGGAATTTGAATAAAGTCGATTCCTCGCAATAAGATTGAGGCAATAAATCCAGATAAATCGCCAATTACTCCGCCGCCAAAAGCAATAATTAAAGATTTCCGATCGATTCCTTTGCTTAAAATTTCTTCGCAAATTTTTTCTAGACAGTGAAATGATTTTGTTTGCTCCCCTGAGTTTGTAACAATTGTTTCTGCAGAAATTTTAGAGTTTTTTAGTACGCTTAAAAGGGTTTCTAAATGTAGATCAGCAACATTTTTGTCGGTAATTATAATGAGCTTATTGTAGCTTTTGTCGCGCAAAAATTCTGACAAATATTGTATAGAATTTGTATCAATAACTATGTCATAGCTCCTGTTTTCAAGAAGGACGGAAATTTTATTTTTCATTTTGTAATAATTTTATTTCGCGAATGATTTTAGTAACCAAAAGGTCGTGATTAATACTGTTAGTATCAAATTTTAAATCCGCTTCGCAGTAAATAGGATATCTTTTGATTATTAATTCTTCCAAAATCTCGCGCTTATTTTTCTGATTTAATAATGGTCTCGTATCTTTGTTCCCAACTCTATATAAAATGGTTTCAACTGAAGCCTGAAGCCAAATTGTAATAGCTTTTTCTTTTAGTAAAATTCTGGTGTCTTTATCCATAAAAGCTCCGCCACCGAGCGATAATATCATTGGCTCATCGCGCAAAACAATGTCACGAATAATTTTTTTCTCAATTTCACGAAAATATTTTTCGCCATTTTGAGCAAAGATCTCTTTAATAGAAAGCTTCTCCAAGTCTTCAATTTCAGAATCGCAGTCAAGAAAATAACTTTTAGTTTTCTCTGCCAACTTTGCCCCAATTGTACTTTTTCCAACTCCCATCAGACCTATAATTGCTATAATTTTTTTGTTACTCATCTACTTGAAAAAAATAATTGGTAAAACTAAATCCCTAAAATACAGTGTTTTCCTGAAAAGAAATGGAAAATAATTTTCTTCCACAGTGCATTTAAATTAACAATTTATAAGAGGTTAAAAATGTCGAATTTTATTAATCGTACTAGTTCATTTGCTTCGTCTGCAACAAGAACAACATATGACGCAGCTCTTCGTGGATACATGGTGAAAGTTTATAACTTTATGTCGATAGCTTTAATAATTTCAGGATTAACAGCTTTTTTGGTTGCTAGCTCTCCAGCGGCAATGGCAGTTATTTTTGGAACCCCATTGGCTTGGGTTGTAATGCTGGCTCCTCTTGGATTTGTCATCTTTTTTAGCATGAAACTAAACTCCATGTCTGCAGAAGCGGCAAAAAATTGTTTATGGATTTATTCAGCTTTAATGGGTCTTTCTCTAGCGTCAATTTTAGCAATTTACACCGGAACCAGTGTTGCAAAAGTATTTTTTATAACTGCCTCAGTTTTTGGATCGATGAGTCTTTATGGATATACAACCAAAAGAGATTTAACCGGTTTTGGATCTTTCTTAATCATGGGATTAATTGGATTGATCATAGCTTCTATAGTGAATATCTTCCTAAAAAGTTCAGCTCTTGAATTTGGGCTTTCTTTACTTGGAGTGTTTTTATTTATCGGTTTAACAGCTTATGATACACAGCGTATCAAGCAAATGTACTACCAATTTTCTGGTAATTCAGAGATGGTTGCTAAAGCTGCTGTAATGGGGGCTTTAAGTCTCTACATGGATTTCATCAATCTCTTCTTAATGTTGCTTCGTTTTTTTGGCGACAGAAAGTAGTTTGATGAGATTGGAAATTGAGGCATTCTCATTTTGCCTCAATTTGTTTTTGGTTAAAGTTCTTTTACAAAAAAGTTTTGTTTAAAAAAATTTCATTTCCAAGATCCCGCTGCCAGGCAATTTTTTCAATATCTAAGGAGTTATAAAATATCTATGTCAGAAGTTATAAAAGGTAAAGTTAAGTGGTTTAATGATGAAAAAGGTTTTGGATTCATTGAGCAAGAAGGTGCAAAAGACGTATTTGTACACCATAGTGCTATCAAAACCTCTGGTGGCGGTCGTAGAACACTAATGGAAGGTCAAAACGTAAGCTTTGAAGTTATTCAAGGTAAAAAAGGACCTGAAGCTGCAAACGTATCTGCAGAATAAGAGACATCTTTATTATATAGAAAAAGCTCCTCTTTCATTTTTGAAAGGGGGGCTTTTTTTGTGAATAAATTAGGGTATCAAAAATGATTAGCGACCCTTCGTCAAGAGCAAGATTTTATTGGCTTTGAAGAATAATTAGCCTCATCACTTGACGGGGCCTGAATTAAAAAGCTCTAAGTGACAAAGCTCAGATTAACTTATTGCTATTTGGATAGGTTTTCCAGAAGAGATTTATCGGTAACAATTTCTAAAACAGCTTCCTGAATTAAAGTGTTGATTGTTTTTGAATCAGTCTTTTCGAGCGGAGCTAGAAAATGTTTTCCTTTTGTGGAGAGGGTAAAATTCTTACTGAATTTACCTTTTGCTTTGGTGTTTTTCACAATGACTTTAATTTTGATTTCAGCCTCAGATTTTCCTATAAAGAATTTGCGTTTTGCTTTATATTTTAATTTCTCTAAATGGATTTCTACAATCTTATCTTTGCCTTCTTTGAAGCCAAAAGAGAATAGATTTTTGCTAATTTCATCCTTCAGTAAGTCTGCTAGATTTTGATCGCTAGAGATTGCAATTTTCTCATCCCCAAAAGATTTTTCCCCAACAATATTCGGTTTCGATCTATCGTCAAACGCTACTACATCTAGACCGCTAACAGAATTTACCGGCTCTGACTTAACATTACTTAGGGCGACATTGAATTTTATATTTTGATCTTGGTGAGCGCAAGAGAAGGCAAGTAATGATGCTAGAATTACTAATGATGTTATTTTTTTCATAAATGTCCTTTTATTTGGTTAATTATGTAGATCCTGTAAAGCCCGTACTTCAAATTTACTTCCTTGGTCTTTGTAGGCTTTGAGTGCGTCAACCAAAGCCTTTGCTCCTGATATTGTTGTGGTGTAGTTCACTCCTCTCATCAAAGACGTTCTGCGAATTGAGAAGCTGTCCTTAGTTGCTTGCGCACCTTCGGTGGTGTTTATTACTAGTGCTATTTCTTTGCGATCAATCATATCTACAACATGAGGGCGATCTTCGGTAATCTTATTAACTATCGTTACTGGAATTTCATTTTCAGAAAGAAATTTTGCAGTGCCACGAGTTGCAACAATTTGAAAGCCGATTGCAATTAATTTTTTAGCTAATTCAGGAAGATATTTTTTATCAGAATCTTTTACTGACAAAAACACCAATCCTTCGGTAAGAAGTTTTGCGCCAGCGGCCATTTGAGCTTTGGCGAATGCTAAAGGGAAAGTTGTATCAATTCCCATAACTTCGCCGGTTGATTTCATTTCTGGCCCTAAAATTGTATCTGTGTTTGAAAAGCGCGCGAACGGAAAAACAACTTCTTTAACTGAAAAATAATCTAGCTTTTTTTCTTTTAGATTAAATTCCGATAATTTTTTTCCAGTCATTATAAGTGACGCTATTTTTGCAACCGGAAGCCCTGTAGCTTTTGCAACAAATGGCACGGTTCTGGAAGCGCGCGGGTTAACTTCTAAAACATACAAAACATCGTTTTGAACTGCGTATTGCACATTCATTAAGCCTTTTACATTTAGTGCTAAAGCCAATTTTACCGTCGCTTCTTTTACTTCTTTGAGAGTTTTTTCTGACAAGGAATATGGCGGAATTGAACATGCTGAGTCTCCAGAGTGAATTCCGGCTTCTTCAATATGCTGCATAATTCCAGCAACAAAAACTTCTTCGCCGTCACTTAAGGCGTCAACATCAATTTCAATTGCGTCGATTAAGAATTTATCAAGAAGTAATGGACCGCTTTCAAAAACTTCAGCATATTCAATGAGATATTTCATTAAATATGCCTCGTCGTAAACTATTGCCATGCCTCGTCCTCCTAGCACATAAGAAGGTCGAACCACAACCGGAAAACCAATTTCTCGAACCTGATCCAAAACTTGTTGCGCTGAGTAAGCGATGTAATTTTGTGGCTGGTTTAACCCAAGTTTTTGCAATAATTTTTTAAAGCGATCACGATCTTCTGCTAAATCGATCATGTCGGGAGAGGTGCCGATAATGGGAATATCTTCATCTTGCAAAAACTTGGCAAGACTGAGTGGGGTTTGCCCACCGAACTGCACGTTAACACCAAGAAGTTCGCCGTTGGACATTTCTTTTTTGATTAACTCAATAGTGTCTTCTTCGGTAAGTGGCTCAAAATAAAGGCGATCAGAAGTGTCGTAATCTGTTGATACCGTTTCTGGATTGCAATTTACCATAATGGCTTCAATGCCATTTTCTCTGAAGGCAAAAGCAGCGTGAACGCATGTGTAGTCAAATTCTATGCCTTGTCCAATTCTGTTTGGACCAGAGCCTAAAATTACAACTTTTTTGCGGTTGGTAGGATTTGATTCGCAGGAAGAAAGGTTTTTGATGTCAGGCATTTTTAAAATGTTTTGGAATTTTTTTAATAATTTATCGAAACGACTCTAGATAGAGGAAATTTTAATTTCTAAAGATTTTTCTTTAGCCATTACTTGTTAAAATTTTTTCCGTAATTAGTTTCTGCAATGTTCTCGAGTTTCGGCTTGGGAGATATGGTGATAAACTCTCTTCGTAATAAACGTACATGGACCTGGGGGCAGAACCCAGCACCTCCACCAAAATTCGGCGTCTTTTGAGCACTAGCTTCAATAAATGCAAAACTTTCGTCGGTTACGTATTTAAAAATACGCACCCTTCTCAAGTTTAGCATTTAGAAAATCTATCACTCAAAATACTTGAATTTTTCTACCTCGAGCAAGTTTGAATAATTCGAATAAGTTTTGAGGAAAAGCTAGAAAAATTATTTGGGGGTGAAACAGCTTTCGACATGCGATAAAGGATTTGATTTTGCCCGGTTGAGAAACTGCCGATCGTTTGTTTACAAGCGATATCCGTTCAAAATAGTAAATGCAAACGACAACTTTGCTAATGATAACTTCGAATTTGCTCCAGTGGCTTTAGCTGCTTAGCATAAGTGATTTTATCGGGGTTTTGCCGGTTTTCCTGTCAACAGAAAAACCGGCGCTCGCTAATTATTTATAGGCTTCTAGCTACTTTGTTCAAAACAAAATTTATCTCATGAAGGATTTAATCGGATATGATGACATCATTGAAAATGCGATGCGTTCGGTGATTTATGAAGCATTTAAAAGAATTGAAAAAACTGGATTGCCAGGAGGTCATTATTTTATGATGACTTTTTTAACGCGCTTTCCCGGAGTTTCCATCTCTTCAAAATTGCTCGAAAAATTCAGCGAAGAAATGACTATCGCAATACAGCATCAATATAAAAGCATATCTGTAGAGCGGGATAAATTGCACATCTCCCTAAGTTTTAATGGAAAATATGAGAAGTTGATCATTCCATATAAAGCAATTACCTCGTTTTCAGATCCTTCGATGAATTTTACTTTAAGATTCAGCGTGAATTACGGAGATCTAGAAGACTTTCAAGATGCTGATTCAAATCAGGTCAGTAAGAACTTTTCTTCAGCAAATGGCGCTACCAACATTGATTTATCAGCAAAAGTAATCTCGATTGACGCTTTCCGCAAAAACAGAAACGACAATCCTAGCCATAATTCATGACATTATTTCATCAATTTATATTTTTAGCTTTAACCTACTTTGTTGCCGCAATTCCTTTTGGTCTAGTTTTGGTAAAGATTTTTGTTAAAAAAGACGTTCGAAACTTTGGCTCAAAAAACATCGGCGCAACAAATGTTGTAAGGGTTGCTGGTAAAAAATTGGGTTTTGTAACTCTAATACTCGATGGTTTGAAAGGTGCTTTGATGGTTATTGCAGCCAGATTTGCATTTGTTGATGCAGAAAATCTTCATTTGTTTTTGGTGGTGGTTGCGGCAATCGCAGTTATTGCTCACGTTTATCCAATTTATCTAAATTTTAAAGGCGGCAAGGGAGTTGCAACTGCAATTGCAGTTTTATTTGCGCTCGACGCTTCTGTTGGCTTTTTAGCGGTTTGTTTTTGGATTATGTCATTTTGTTTGTTTCGCATCTCTTCAGTTTCATCGATTCTTGCCATCGCGTCTTCGATCTTAATTTCCTTAAATTTTGAAGCTCCAAAATCACAAATTATTTTTTGCTGCTTTTTGACAATTCTGATTTTAGTTAGGCACAAAGAAAACATTGTTCGCCTGATTATTGGTGAAGAAAAAAGAATCTAATTTTTAATCTTGTGACCGCCTTATCTAGTAAAGAAAAGTTAATAATAGCCCTCGATGTTCCTGAAATTTCTGCAGCAAAAAATTTAGTTAATGAAATTGGCGATGAGGCAATTTTCTACAAAATTGGTCTCGAATTGATGATGAGTGGCGAATATTTTTCTCTAGTAAAATGGCTAAAAAATAACGGTAAAAAAGTTTTTGCCGATCTAAAGCTTTACGATATTTCCGAAACTGTCGCGCGCGCTGTAAAAAACTTAGCGCAATATGAAATTGATCTTCTGACAATTCACGCTGCAAGTCGAAAAATTATGGAGCAAGCTGCAGAAAATAAGGGTAAAATGCAGGTAATTGGTGTAACGGTTTTAACAAATCTTGATCAAAAAGATTTGAATGAAATGGGTTTTGATCCGCAAATTTCATTAGAAAATCTGGTGCTTAAAAAAACCAAGCTAGCTTTAGATTCTGGCTTGGATGGAATTGTTGCTTCTGCACTCGAGGCTCAAAATTTACGCCAAAAATTTGGCAATGATTTTTTGATTGTTAGCCCAGGAATTAGGCTAGAAGCGGTTGCAAATGATGATCAAAAACGCGTTGCCGACGTTAAAACTGCAATCGCAAATGGCTCTTCTCATTTAGTTGTTGGTCGTCCAATCACGCGTGATATAAATCCAAAATTGGCGGCGCAGAAATTTAATCAATTGATCTCGTGAAACTATCGCAAATTATTTCTCAAATAAAAACTTCGCATAAAATTTCACTAATTGGTTGTAAGTTTGATGAAGTTGAGATTTTAGACATTGCTCTTGATTCACGTTTGGTGAAAAAAAATTCCGCTTTTTTTGCTTTGCAAGGCAAGGTCAAAGATGGTTCAGAATTTATTGTCGATGCCATTAATAAAGGCGCTTCGCTGATTATTTGCGAAAATGCCAAAGTTATTTCCGCAGAAGTTTTGGTAATTGAAACACCTGATCCATTTTCAATGCTGATTGAATTTTTAAAAATTTTTTACAGCAATCTTCCAGCCAATATTTACGGCATTACCGGAACCAATGGAAAAACTTCTACAGCAGAATTTACTCGTCAAATTTTACAATTTTTAGGTAAAAAATCGGCTTCAATTGGAACTCTTGGCACAATATGCGAAGCGTCTATTGGCGAAGGTTTGCAGATTTCATCACTTACAACTCCTGACATTGTTTCTCTTTACAAGAATTTAGAAATTCTAAAAGAAAATGGCGTTGACGACGTGGCAATTGAAGTTAGTTCAATCGGCTTAGAGCAAGGAAGAATTGACGGTTTAAAAATTGATGTTGGCGCTTTTACAAACTTTACTAACGACCATCTCGATTATCACAAATCGATGGAAGAATATCTGCGCTGCAAAATGATTTTATTCGAGCGCATTTTAGAAAATGGCTCGGTTGCTGTGCTAAATAGCGATATTTTGGAGTTTGAAAAATTAAAAAAATCCTGCGTCGCAAAAAATCATAAACTCATTGAATATGGCTACGAGGCACATGATTTATGTTTGCAAAAAATTGAACAAATTGCCGATGGTCAGAAAATTTACTTCTCTTTTGAGCAAAGAAATTACCAGTTTTATTTAGCGGTGAGTGGCGATTTTCAAGCTTTCAACGCTCTTTGCGCCCTGGGAAATGTTTTGGCAAAAAATAAATTAAATTCTGAACAGTTAGAAAATTTATTAAAAAATTTTCATCTATTAAAACCCGCCGCTGGAAGAATGCAGCGCGTGGCAATTCTTCCAAATAAGGCGCAGATTTTTATCGATTTTGCTCACTCGCCTGATGCCTTAAAAAATGTGTTGCAACTAGCTCGCAAAATGACCGAGGCGCGAGTTATTGTTTTATTTGGTTGTGGTGGAAATCGCGATGCAAGCAAGCGTCCGATTATGGGAGAAATTGCATCTGATCTTGCTGATTTTGTGATTGTGACTGATGACAATCCGCGCAACGAAAAGCCAGAAGAAATTCGTGCTGAAATTTTAGAAAATTGCAAGACAAGAAAAACCATTGAAATTGCTGGTCGTAAGACGGCTATTGAAAAAGCAATAACAATGCTAGAAGTTGATGATATCTTGATTCTGGCTGGTAAAGGTCATGAAAAATACCAAATAATTGGTGATAAAAAATCTGAATTTGACGAAGAGTTAATCGTAAAAAATGCCCTTACAAAATCCTCTTAATGCTGCGTTTAAAATTACGTTTGACGATCTTTACGAGCGTGAAGGTTTAGAGAAGCTTGATATAAAATTTTCTAAATATTTGCAGGAAAAATCTCCAGAAATTGCTAAGAGGTTTTTTGAGTTGAAAAATAAGAATACTGCTGAAAATTCAGCAGCGCAAAAATCGCAGATTCTAATAGACGTAGCGCGAGTTTTGGAAGATTTCATTGTTGCTCTTTTTGATGTTGAAAAAGAAAATTTTGATCTCAAAAAAAGTCACGAGAAATTGCAAAAAATTTATCAAATTCGCCGCGAATTTGTTCAGCGAGATGTGGCGAAAAAGTTTAGCGATGTTGATTGGAAAGTTGATGGAATAAGGCTTCTAAAAGATTTAAAAATAGAGTTTGAAGATGTTGATGATTTAGAAAGGCAGCTCGCGGATAAAATTTCTGGCGCAGAAAATTCTGAAATTTTTACTCAATATACCCGTTGGGCTCTTTACTCTGAAGCTGGTCGCAAGCTTCACAAAAACGGCTCTTTATTTATTCTGCCTAAAAAAATTGACCACCAAAATTTGGTTTCGCCTTACGCGCAAAAACCAAAGCGTGATGGATTTGATTTAACAGACAAAGGTTTTGAGCTCAATCGAGTACTTGCCGAAACGCATTACTGTATTTTTTGTCACAAGCAGGGGAAAGATTCTTGTCGTAGTGGAATTTTTGAGAAGGATTCGCAGAAATTTAAAACTGATCCACTTAAAGTTGAGCTTCATGGCTGTCCCTTAGACGAGAAGATTTCGGAAATGAATTTGTTAAAATCGGAAGGTTTTTCATTGGCATCTTTTGCAATGGCGGTGATTGATAACCCAATGATTGCAGGAACCGGACATAGAATTTGCAATGATTGCATGAAGTCTTGTATTTACCAAAAACAAGACGCTGTTGATATTCCTCAAATTGAAACTCGAGTTTTAAAAGATGTTTTGAATCTGCCTTACGGTTTTGAAATTTATTCACTTTTAACTCGTTGGAATCCGCTGAATTTTGAACAAAATTTGCCAAAAAAAAATTCTGGAAAAAAAGTTTTAATTGCGGGTTTGGGTCCTGCTGGATACACTCTGGCGCATTATCTGCTTAACGAAGGTCACGAAATTGTGGCAATTGATGGTTTGAAAATTGAGCCACTAAATTCTGAAATTTCGGGCATTGATGAATTTGGGAATCGCCAAAAATTTAAGCCGATAAAATATTTGGATGAAATTTATGAACCGCTTTCAAGTCGCTTAGTTCAAGGTTTTGGAGGTGTTGCTGAATATGGAATTACCGTACGCTTCAACAAGAATTTTTTGAAAGTAATTCGCTTGCTTTTGGAGCGTAGAAAAAATTTCAGAATGTTTGGCGGAATTCGTTTTGGCTCTTCAATTACCGACAAAATTGCTTTTGAGGATTATGGATTTGATCACGTTGCGCTTTGCATTGGAGCTGGTCGTCCGAATATTATTAATTTCAAAAATAATTTTGCAAAAGGGGTGCGCTCGGCTTCAGATTTTTTAATGTCGCTGCAATTAACAGGGGCTTTTAAAGAAGAATTATTTACCAATTTACAAGTTAGAATGCCAATTGTGGTAATTGGTGGAGGGCTTACAGCTGTTGATACGGCTTGTGAGGCTCAGGCTTATTACGTGACGCAAATTAGAAAATTTGAAAAGAAGGTTGTAGCGATTGGAAAAGAGACAATTTGGGCAATTTTAAATGAAGAAGAAAAGAAAATTGCTGATGAGTTTTTAGCTCACGCGAAAGAATTGCAAAATGAAGATGTTGGCGAATGTTTAAAAAAATGGGGTGGTTCAAAAATTCTTTACCGTAAAAAAATACAAGATTCTCCAGCCTACAAATTAAATCATTTAGAACTGACAAAGGCTTTTGAAGAAGGTGTGGAATTTGTCGAAAATGTTACGCCAATTGAGGTTGAAATTGATGAATTTGGTGCGGCAAAAGGTCTAAAATGCGAGGATCAAAAGCACTTCTCTTGTCGAGCAATTTTTGTTGCAGCTGGAACCGCGCCAAACATTTCCCCTGCCCTGGAGGACGGCTTAGATTTGCCGCTTGAGGGGAAATATTTTAAGTCTTTGCGCCAAGGTAGTGTAGTTACAAAAATTGATAATAAATCGCAAAAAGCGGTCAGTTTTTTTGGTGATTTGCATCCGGCCTTTGAAGGTAATGTTGTTAAGGCGATGGCGAGTGCCAAGGTTGGGTATAAGGAGATTGCGGAGATTTTGAAAAAAGACCCCGTCATTCGACTGGGCAATAATACAAATAAAGGCGACAATACCACTAAAGAGGGCGGTGCCACCAAAGAGAGCAATGTTACTAAAGAGGGTAATAATGCTACCGAAATTGTCACCCCGTCGAATGACGGCGTCTTGTTTGGGAACTCAGAAGAATTTTTACAAAAAATAAATTCCGAATTTCTCGTAAAAATAGAAAAGATAGAAAGGCTTTCGGATCACGTGGTTGAAATTTTTGTAAAAGCACCACTTTTGGCAAATCAAACTCATGTTGGTCAAATATTTCGGCTGCAAAATTATCACGCCTTAGCTGCTGTAAAAAATGGTCAAATAATGGCGATGGAAGGCGTTCCAGTGACGGCTCTTTCGATTGATAAAGAGAGTGGGGTTATTAGTGGAATTGTTCTTGAAACCGGCGGATCGACCAACTTGATTCAAAATTTTAAATCTGGCGAACCATGTGTTTTTATGGGTCCGAGCGGTAAGCCAACAGAAATTCCAAAAAATGAAACCGTTGTTTTAATTGGTGGTGGTCGTGGAAATCAACCCTTAACTGCGCTTTCCAAAGCCTTTAAAGACAACGGTTGCAGAGTTCTTTTTTTTGCTGGATATAAAAAAAATACCTTCATTGTACGTAAAGAAAGAATGAAAAATTTCTGTGACGAGCTTTTGATTTCAATCGAAGATGAAGAGTCGGAATGCGCTTATTTTAAAGGTTCTGTAATTGATTCAATCAAGGCATATTTTGCCACAAATCCACAAAAGATTGATCGTATTTTTGCAATTGGAAATGATCGCATGATGCATGAGGTGGCTAGGTTGCGTCACGAAAATATTGTTCCCGAATTTGCTTTGGCAAAAGTTGCAATTACCAGCTTAAATGCGCCGATGCAATGCATGTTAAAAGGCGTGTGCTCGCAATGTTTGCAAAAAAGACAAAATGAAAAAGGCGAGATGGAATATTTTTATTCTTGTGCTGACCAAGATCAAAATTCTGATAGAATTGATTTTGCTCACTTGCATCAGAGATGTGAGCAAAATTCTTTGATGGAGAAGGTGACAAAATTATGGATTGCTGAGCTTTGTTAGATGCGGTAATAAAGTTTGTTTTAGTAAAAAAAGCCGAGCGTTTTTAAAACACTCGGCTTTTTTAGTTTTAGTCTTTTTAAAATTTATTGAACTACGGTAACTGCTCTTCTGTTTTTGGCTGAAGATTCGTCGTTAGATCCAAAGAAGGCGATGCGCTCTTTTCCGTAAGAGATAACTTTGATTCTTGCTGCATCAACTCCTTTTGAAACTAAATAAGATCTAGCAGAATTAGCTCTTTTCTCGCCAAGGGCGATGTTATATTCGCGAGTTCCGCGCTCATCGCAATGACCTTCAACCAAAATTTTAATTGAAACGTCGCTTTTTAACCAATCAGCCTGAACATCAAGAATTTCTTTAGCGGCATCAGACAATTCAGAAGAATCGTAGCCAAAAAGAACTCGGTCTTGAACTTCAACTTCTTGAATTTGAGCTTGAGTTTGTTGGTCGATTGCTACGGCAGTTTGTTCGTCGGAAAGTGTTTGGTAGTTATTTTGCTCTGAAGATTTATCTTCAATTTGAGTTTCTGGAGTTTCAGAAGAGTCGCTATTTTTAACTTTGCTTGCGCAAGAAGCTAAAAATAAAATGGCGGCAATGGTAAGTAAATTTTTTAGCATTTTAAAAACCTTAAAAAGTTGTTGGAAATTTTCACTAATCACAGCGAAGATTTATTTTTTAAGGTGTCAATGTCAAGTTATCATAAGTGCAAATTTCAGAAAATTTTTACATCAATTCTCAAGATAAGTTAGAGCGAGTTCTTGAATTAATTAAGTCGGCAAAAATTTTTGCCCTCGACACAGAATTTACTCGCGAAACAACTTATTACCCAATTCTTTCGATTATTCAAGTGGCGGTCAAAAACAACTCTGGAGAAAAAGAGATGTTTATTATTGATGCGCTTTCCGACATTGATCTTGGGGAATTTTTTGACGCAATTGCCAACCCTAATTTTACCAAAATTCTCCATTCTTCATTACAAGATCTGCAAATTTTTTATCAGAAATCTAGCAAAATGCCACAAGGAATTGTTGATACTCAAGTTATGGCTAATTTTTGCGGCTTAGGTTTTGGCGTTGGCTATTCTAGTTTAGTAAAGTCGATTTTTAATCAAGATCTCGATAAGCAGCAGCAGAGAAGCAATTGGCAGTTGCGCCCATTAAGCAATAAACAAATTGATTACGCGCTTTCAGACGTGTTTTTTTTGGAGGAGATTTATTTGGAATTTTCAAAAGTTTTGCAAAAAAACAAACAGATCAATTGGTTTGAAGAAGAAATGAAGAGCTTCGTAAATAAAGCCCTGGTGCGTTCAGATGAGTCGCTAAGTAAGAATTTTTCTTTTCGTGGAAGGTCGGAAGAGCAAGTTGCAAAAATCAAAAATTTAATTTTATGGCGAGAATCTTGGGCGCAAAAAACCAATCTTCCGCGCCAGCATTTTGTTAGAGATGATGCTCTGGAAAAAATAGTGGATGGTAATTTTGAGTGTGGTCGGGCTCTTACGGCGGAAATGAAAAAAGAGTTAAAAAAGATCTTAGAAAATTCCGAGACCAATGAAAATTATCCAATGCCGAGAACGAGACCTTTACCGATGAGTCAGAAACAAAAAGATTTATTTGAAAAAGGAAAAAGTCTGATTGCAAAAATCGCTCGAGTCAGAAATTTTCAGGAGCAGTTCTTAATCACCAGTTCAGATTTGAAAAAGTTGGTTTATGACAGCAGTTCATTTGAAAATGTAGTTTCTGGATGGCGTAAAGAGCTCTTTGGTAAAGAGTTGAAGCAAATAATTTCTTAAAAAATGAAAATAATCGCAGCAAATTGGAAGATGAATCACGGTTTTGACGAAACCGATATTTGGCTTGATGTCTTTTTTCAGAGCTTTTCTGAGAAATTTGATCAGTTAAAAAATATGGAAATGGTTTTATGTCCGTCATTTTTAATGCTTGATTACATCGACAGTGAATTGATGAGCGACGGTTTTGAAAAGCTAGAATTGTTAATCAATGACAGCGGTCGAAAATTTGAAGATTTTTCTTCTGAAGAATTAACTGAAATTTTACTTAAAGAGCGTCCAATAAAGCTTGGAGCTCAAGATTGTCACTACGAAACAAGTGGATCTTTTACAGGAAATGTTAGTCCTGAAATGTTAAGTAAGGTCAGTTGTCAATATGTGATTTTGGGACATTCGGAGCGTCGCCAATTTCATTTTGAAAGTGATGAAATTGTAGCAAAAAAAGTTTCGGCAGTTTTGGCGCAAAATATTACCCCAATTATTTGCGTTGGCGAAAGCAAAGAAACGCGTGACGCTGGAAAGCATTTAGAATTTGTTTACAGGCAAGTGATGCATTCAATTCCAGAAGGATCTCAATTCGAAAAAATGGTAATTGCTTACGAGCCAATTTGGTCAATTGGAACTGGCGTTACGCCAACAAAGGATCAAATTGCTGAGATGGCGCATTTATTTAAAAAAGTTTTTGCTGAAAAATTTGCGGGGCGAGCCAAAGAATATTTCATGCTTTACGGTGGCTCGGTAACTTCGCAAAATTCAAAAGAAATTTTGGGGATTGATGGAGTTAGTGGATTGCTCGTAGGTAAGGCTAGCCTTGATGCCGAAGAATTTATTAAAATTTGTATTTTGTAGAAAACTTTAGCTTTTTGCCGCGCCAACCAGACCCCGTCATTCGACGGGGTGACAATTGAGAGAGTTTATTCTCGGGGTTACGCAACCCTCAGTTGTCACCACGTCGAATGACGGGGTCTGGTTGGGTTTGGTACCAACTTTATTTTAACCTTTAACCAATCTTAAAAAAATGACAAAAAACTTTCGTATTGAATCTGACTCTTTCGGCGAAATTCAAGTTCCTGCCGACGCCTACTACGCCGCGCAAACCCAGCGCTCTGTACAAAACTTTCCAATCTGCACTGACAATGCCGGCCACAAAATGCCAAAAGAAGTTGTTCGCGCAATGTTGCTAATCAAAAAAGCCGCGGCTCTTACCAACAAAGACTTAATGGCTTTGGACCCAAAATCTGACGAGTTCAAAAAATTCTCTCCCGATTTAGCCGACAAAATTGTTGACGCCGTTGACACAATCCTCGCCAAATTTGACTGGTTTTACGAAAATCATTTTCCACTAGTTGTGTGGCAAACCGGCTCTGGCACTCAAACCAACATGAATACCAACGAGGTGATTGCCTCAGTTGCTAACGAGAAAGTGACGGGCCAAAAAGGCGGAAAATCGCCAGTGCATCCAAACGACCACGTAAATTTGGGACAAAGCTCAAACGACACTTTTCCTACCGCAATGCACGTGGCGACTGTTCTTACAACTTACGAAAAATTGCTGCCAACTTTGGTGCGCTTTGCCAATGAGTTGGGCAAAAAAGAAAAAGAATTTAACGACATTATTAAAATTGGCCGCACCCACACGCAAGACGCAACGCCTGTCACTTTGGGTCAAGAATTTTCAGCCTACAAAGTGCAAATTCAGTCAGCGGCAGTTTTTATTTCTCAGTCAATTTTGTACGTGACAGCTTTAGCTCAGGGAGGAACTGCCGTTGGAACTGGGCTAAATTGTCACCCAAAATTTGCGGTGAAATTTGCTGAAAAAATTACCGAAGTTTCTGGGCTTAAAGCACTTCACGAAAAACTTTTAAACTTAGATTTAGGCCGCACAACTTTGGCGGATGGCGTGTGGAAAGTAAAAGATTCAAACCTTGCTAAACTAGGTTTGGCCGATGCTGACAGCTTTATTACTAACAAAAATAAATTCTTCGCTTTGGCCTGCAACGACGAGCTGGTGAATTTTTCTGGCTCACTAAATTCGCTCGCCGCGTCGGTAATGAAAATTGCCAACGACATTCGTTTTTTAGCTTCGGGCCCGCGCTCTGGTTTAGGCGAAATTTCTCTTCCTGAAAACGAACCCGGCTCTTCAATAATGCCAGGAAAGGTCAATCCAACGCAGTGCGAAGCGCTAACAATGATTGCCTGCCAAGTAATGGGCAACCACGTTGCTGTCACGATTGGCGGTTCAAACGGACATTTCGAACTCAACGTTTTTCGCCCAATGATTATTCGCAACGTCATTGAATCGCTCAATTTGCTAAATGACGGAATCAACAGCTTCATTGACCAATGCTTGGTGGGAATTGAGGCAAATCGCGAGCGCATTACCCAACTGCTTGAGCAATCTCTAATGCTCGTCACCGCACTAAACCCTTACATTGGCTACGACAATGCGGCAAAAATTGCCAAAAAAGCGCACAAAGAAGGCACCACTCTAAAAGCCGCAGCCTTGGCTTCGGGGCTTTTGACCGAAGCTCAGTTTGACGAATGGGTTAACCCGAAAAACATGATTTAAAATTTAATGAATGTGTGGACGGGGTTGCAAACCCCGTCTAGCTCTAAATCGGTGACAATTTGTCACCGATTGAAAATAAATTTAAAAAAATGTCACAAAATTTCGACTTCACAATTATTGGCGGATCTTTTGCGGGAATGACTGCGGCGCTTGCGCTTAGCAATGTTTCGCCGAACCTAAAAATTGCCATTGTTGAGAAGCAAGACATTCTAAAACAAGACAGAAAGCGCGACGGGCGGGCTTACGCAATTTCTGCCGCCTCGCTTAAACTTTTCAAAGAAATTGGCATTTTTGACGAAACAAGCAAAGAAGCCGGCGTCATTTCTGACATTAAAATTACTGACTACAAATCGCCTTTCTTACTTGATTTTTTGGGCCGTGAGGTTGGTGGAGATCTCGGTTTAATTATTGAAAATTATCATATTCACAACGCGCTTAGAAACCAAACTCTATTGCGTGAAAATATTACGTTTTTTGCGCCAAATTCTTACGAAGAAATCAATTTTGAAGGTGGTGTTGCGGTAAAATTAGACAACGGAAAAATTCTAAATTCAGAATTACTTCTCGCTTGTGATGGGCGTTTTTCTAAGTTGCGCGAGACTTATCAAATTCATACTACGCAGAAAAGATATTACCAAACGGCAATTGTTTTTAACATTTCTCACGAGCGTTCTCACGAAAATATCGCTTGGGAAAAGTTTTTACCCGGCGGACCTCTGGCGATTTTGCCAATGAAAAACATAAACCAATCTTCAATTGTTTGGATCTCACCAGATCAAACGGCGGAGGCGATTTTAAGTTTGGATGAGAAGAATTTTATTTCTCAGTTAACTAAGAAAATGGAAAATTGTTTGGGCAAGACAGAAGTGATTTCTGAAAAATTTTCTTACCCATTAATTGCAGTCGAGGCTGAAAAATTCTTTCACAAAAAAATGTTGTTAATCGGCGATGCTGCTTGTGGCGTTCATCCAATTGCGGGGCAGGGTTTTAATTTGGCGATTGCAGGAATTAATATTTTATGCGATTTGGCAAAAGAAAATTTGCGTCGTGGTGAAGAGGTTTCGTCTCAAAGCCTGATTGATTCTTACAATAAAAAAGCAAAATACGAAGCCCAGAAAATGTTGGTGGCGACGGATATTTTGAATTCTTTGTTTGAAACTAGAAGCTTGTCTCTGAGTTTAGCGCGTGATTTTGGGCTTGGTTTGGTAAATAAAATTCCGAGTTTGAAGAGGTTCTTTATTAAGTCAGCTGGAGGGTCTTAATCAGTCTTTTGTTAAAATTAATTAATTGCCAAATGCTAATCTATCGCATTATTTCAATTCTGCTTTTTCCATTTCTTGAGCTTTATTTGTTCTGGAGAGTTTACAAAGGCAAAGAGGACAAGAAGCGCCTCAAAGAGCGCTTTGGTCACGCAACCATTGATCGACCTAGCGGGCAAATTATTTGGGTTCATGCGGTTAGTGTTGGTGAGGCAAATTCGGCATTAATTTTGGTCGAAGAATTGCTGAATTATTTTCCTGAAAGCTCGGTTTTATTCACAACCACAACAATAACTTCAGCAGCAATTGTTGCATCAAAACTACCGTCTTTTAAGGGTCGGGTAATTCACCAATTTTTGCCGATTGATTCTTACGTTTGCGTTAAAAACTTTTTTAGTTATTGGAATCCAGATGTGGCAATTTTTGTTGAGTCAGAAATCTGGCCAAATCTGATTTCAGTTGCTCGCGAAAGCGGTACTGTGACATTTTTAGTTAATGCCAGAATGTCTAAAAAGTCAGCGTCAAAATGGTTAAAAGCTAAACATCTAGGCATTAATATTTTTGATTATTTTTCGGCAATTTTTGCTCAAAGCGAATCTGACAAAGAGCGTTTTCAGTCTTTGACTGATCGCGAAGTATTTTGTTTTGGAAATTTAAAATCTCAGGCTCAGCTTTTGAGTTACGATTCTGCAGAATTGGAAAAAATTAAAAGCCAGATTGGTGATAGAAAATTTTGGCTTGCAGCCAGCACTCACAAAGGTGAAGAAGAGTTGTTAATTCAGGCTCATCAAATGTTAAAAAAAGACTTTCCAGATTTGCTGACAATCATTGTCTTGCGTCATCCAACTAGAGCTGAAGAGGTTAAATCTTTGTTACAGCAAATAAGTTTTGCGCAACGTAGCCGCAAAGATTCTTTAGAAAATTCTTCTGAAATTTACCTTGTAGATACATTGAATGAACTTGGAATTTTCTACCGTTTGTCAAAATTTGCTTTTATTGGCGGCTCTCTTACGGAGGTTGGAGGGCATAATCCTTTTGAAGCAATTAAACTTGGATGCGGGGTTATTTCTGGACCAAATGTTAAAAACTTTCAGGAGATTTATAACAAGCTAGAGGCGGAAAAAGCTTGTATAATTCTTGATTCTGTTGCTGCTCTTGCCAATCAAGTTAAAGAGTTTTTAAAAGATGGGTCAGAGTTACAAAGCCTTACAAATAAAGCATCAGAAGTGATTTTTGAGTCAGAAAATATTGCTAGTGAAGTTGTGGAGAGAATTAGTTTCTTAGTTGATTTAGAGAGAGATCTGGTGGAGTAGTTTTTCAAAGTGTTGATCCTTCAAGATTACCGAACAATAACTTTCCCCTGAGCAGTTTTTTGGTGAAAGTCGCCGAAGAATTTATATTCTCCTACTTTTAATGCCTTAACTGGAATGGTAATTTTTTTTCCAGCTCCCACTAATTTTTCTTTTTTTAAATCGTTGCTTTCAAACTCTTCCAAAGTGTTGTCGGTGTTTTCAATTATTAGCTTAAAATCTTGATTAGCAGAAACCGTGATTTCAGATGGTTCAAATTTATGGTCTTTAATTTGAACTAAAAATTCATTATCAGCAGCAAAAACTTGGGAAGATGCGAAGATTAAAATCGTTGTAGCAAAGGTTTTTAATAAATTTTTCATTGTTTATTTTTGGTTCGTGTTTTTCTTTATGTAAACATTTCCTTATTCTTCAAAAGATCAACAGCGTAATTTAACCTCCTTTTTGAATTGAGGGTTGTATCCGTCTATTTTTCTTTCTTAAAAAATTTTGCTAAATCGCGAACGTGACCAATTAATTCCAAATTCAATTCGGGTAAAGATTTTTTTATTGCTGCAAAGTTTTTATTTTTCTCATTAGCTTTTGGGATTAGACAATTTTTAAACCCAAGTTTCGCCGCTTCTTTTAAACGACCTTCTAAATTGCTTACCATCCGAACTTCGCCGCTCAAACCAATTTCGCCAATGGCAATTGTGTTAGAGGCGAGTGCAACATCGCGCGCTGCAGAAATTAAAGCGCAAGCAACTGCTAAATCTGCGGCAGTTTCTTCAATTTTTAAGCCGCCAACCACATTTAAATAAACCTCTTTGTCAAACAAACTTAAACCGAAACGATTACTTAAAACTGCAATTACCATTGCCAAACGATTAGTGTCCCAGCCAACAACTGCACGGCGCGGAGTTGGAATGAAGCTTGGTGAAACTAAAGCTTGAATTTCAACTAAAATTGGGCGCGAACCTTCAACGCCAGCAAAAACAATTGAGCCAGAAGTTTCGCGTTCGTAAGAAGTTAAAAAAAGCTCACTTGGGTTTGAAACTTCAGAAAGACCAATTTCATTCATTTCAAAAACACCAATTTCATTTGCGGCACCGAAGCGATTTTTTTGTGCGCGCAAAATTCTAAAATGTAGATCTTTCTCACCTTCAAAATAAAGAACGGTGTCCACCATATGCTCCAAAACCTTGGGACCAGCAATTTGTCCGTCTTTGGTTACGTGCGAAACAATTAGCAAAGTAATGTTGTTTTTCTTGGCAAAAATTGTTAGCTCACCAGCCGCTGCACGAACTTGTGAAACCGTTCCTGGAGCAGAAGCTAGCTCTTCTAAAAACATTGTTTGAATGGAGTCGATAATTACAATTGTAGGTTGAGAGGTGGTTTTAACAGAATCGATTATTTCCGAAACATTAGTGGTTGCAGCTAGTTGAATTGAGTCTTGTTTTACACCCATTCTCTTTGCTCGTAAGCGAATTTGATCAATTGATTCTTCGCCAGAAATGTAAATTACCTGATTTTTTCCAGCTGCCAAACATTCTGCGGTTTGTAAAAGCAAAGTTGATTTTCCAATTCCGGGATCTCCACCAACTAAAACCACTGATCCTTGAACCAAGCCGCCGCCAAGCACTCGGTCAAGCTCACCAATATTGGTTGCAACTCGCGGAAAATTCTGCGCTTCGCCAGTTAATTGCACTAATTCAATTTTTTTGGAGTCAGATTTTTTGGTTTTTTTACTGTCAACAATGCGCGTAAAATGCGACCCGCCACCTTCAGCAAATTCTTCAACCAAACTGTTCCACGCTCCACAATCAGTACATTTTCCAGACCATTTAAAATGAACAGCGCCACAAGATTGGCAAGAGTATGCGGCTTTATTTTTTGTCATTGTGTTTGGCGTTTATTTTGTGATTCTAAAATTAAAACCTGCTTCGTTTCAATTGTTGAAGCGCGGGATGGGATTTTCTTGAATAAATTTCTAGACCCCGTCATTCGACGGGGTGACAACTAGAAATGCTATTTTCCGCCCTCAGATTTTCACCCCGTCGAATGACGGGGTCTCTACTAAGCAAATTAATTAAAACATGCTAACAAAGTTAAAAGAATTTTTAAAAGAACAAAAAATCGACCTTTTTTTACTCCCAAATTCTGACGAGTTTTTTTCAGAATATTTGCCAGAAAAAGAGAAAAGAGTTGAGTTTTTAACTGGCTTCACAGGTTCAAATGCCACAGTGATTTTTGGGCAAAAAAAATCACTTTTTTTCACAGACGGTCGCTACATTTTGCAAGCAAAAAATCAGTTAGATTTAAATGAATTTGAGGTTTTTAACCTCGCTGAAACGCCTTTGCTTTCAATGATTACAGAAGATTCGAAACTGGCAATTGACGCTAAACTAAGCAGTGTGAATTTTGTAAAAAATTTACAAAAAAAATTCCCAAATTTAGTGATTTTGGATCAGTTTCCGCTTCCGCAAAATGACAAAAAACCCTTTAATAAATCTGTTAAAATTTTCTCTCTTCCCGACAAGGTTGCGGGTCTTGATTCTGCAAGCAAAATCTCCCAAATTTTACAAACCCTTGAAGCCGAAGCGCTTTTGCTAACCAAGCCAGAAAACATTTGCTGGTTGCTCAACATTCGCGGTCGTGATTTAGAATTTACGCCGACTGTTTTGACTTATGCGATTCTTTTTAAAACTGGCGAAGTTGAACTTTTTACCGACAAAATTCCCGCTCTTGACGCAAAAATTAAAAAAATACAAATTGACGAAAGTGCAACAAATCACTGGCTATACAGCGAATTAAAAAAAGCTGATTTCGAGTTAATTCACAAGCTTGATCCAATTGATTTAATAAAATCACAAAAAAATTCGGTGGAAATTTTTGGGGCAATTAGAGCTCACGAAGAAGACGGTTTGGCGGTAACCAAATTTTTATTTTGGTTGCAAAGCTGCGCTAAAACTGACGAAATTTCTGCCGCCAAAGAATTGCTAAAATTTCGCCAAGAATCGCCAAGTTTTTTTTCAGAAAGTTTTGCCGCAATTTCTGGCTTTGCCAGTAACGGCGCGGTGATTCACTACCATTCAACCCCTGAAACCAACGTTAATTTTTCGCCTAATCAACTGACGGGATCTCTCTATTTAATTGACTCTGGAGGGCAATATTTGGGTGAAAATTTTTGTGGCACAACCGACATTACCCGCACAATTGCAATTGGTGTACCTAGCGCTGAAATGATTGAAAATTTCACCCGTGTTTTAAAAGGTCACATTGCTTTGGCGCGAGCTAGATTTCCACGAGGAACTTCTGGCGCGCAGCTTGACGTTTTGGCGCGCGAGCATTTGTGGCGAGCTGGTTTGAATTACGACCACGGCACTGGTCACGGCGTGGGTAGTTTTTTGTCAGTTCACGAAGGACCTTGCGGAATCAGCAAGCGCTCACATCAAGAGCTTTTGAGCGGAATGATTTTGTCCAACGAACCAGGATTTTACAAAGAAGGAGAGTATGGAATTCGCATTGAAAATTTAATGTTAATTGAAGAGTTCGACGAGAAATTTCTTCAATTCAAAACTCTAACTTTAGCGCCAATCGATCCCGCTTTGATTGATTTTAAAATGCTGACCTACCCCGAGAAAAAATGGCTTCAAAATTACCACCAAGAAATCTACGAAAAATTCGCAAAAAAATTGAGCCAAAAAAATGAAATTTGGCTTAAAGAAATTTGTGAAAAATTTCAAATTTAGCCTCGAGGCTAAATTTGAAACATATAATTTTTTCGCTGCTTTTCGTGATTTTTAGCTAGCGCCTTTGATTATTTCTTCTTCACGTGAGTTTTCTTCGAGAAAGTTTTCTCAGTTCTTTCAGCAAAAGGGTTTTCGCTTTTCTTTAGAACCAAGCGAACTGGCGTCATATTCAGCTCAAAATATTCGCGTAGAGAATTCATTAAGTAGCGTTCGTAACTTCCTTTCAAAGGCTTAATGTGATTTGTAAATACAGCAAAAGTTGGCGGGCGTTTTTTGATTTGGGTGGCGTATTTAAGTTTAATTGCTTTGCCTTTGTAAAGTTTTGGAGAATGCGTGGTTTCTGCTTGCTTAAGCCAATCGTGAAGCTTGCTGGTTGGCACGTAAGTTTGCCATTGCTCGTAAGTTTTTAGTGCAAATTCAATGCATTTTTCCACGTTGTAACCAGTTTTTGCCGAAACTCCAATAATTGGCGTTCCTTCAACTCCAGCAAGTGTTCCTAAAATTCTTTTACGCACGTCGCGCAAAAAAACTTCTTTGTCGCCTTTAACAGAATCAATTTTATTAATTGCAAAAATTAACCCACGACCTTCTTTTAAAATTTCACCAGCCAGAGCAACGTCTTGGTGGTCGAGCAATGAATTACAGTCGATTAACAAAATTACAACTTGCGCAAAACGAATGGCGCGAAAGCTGTCGAGGCTAGAAAGTTTTTCTAATTTTTGAGTAATGCTGGCTTTTTTTCTAATTCCTGCTGTGTCGATGAAGCGAATTTTTTTGCCCTGAAACTCCCAATCAATGGCAATTGCGTCGCGAGTAATTCCAGCTTCTGGTCCTGTTATTAAGCGATCTGAGCCTAAAATTTTATTTAAAAAAGTTGATTTTCCGGCGTTAGGTTTGCCGACAATTGCGACTTGCAATTCCGCTCTTTCGTTGTCTAGCTCAAGCGCTGCGTCACCAAATTTTTGTTCGTAATCTTCAATTTCTGGCGCAATTACGTCGTAAAGATCACCGAAACCAAGCTTGTGCTCGGCAGAGATGGCTGTTGG
>JACCDN011219588.1_pt1 | contig 50090 bp, 34 predicted proteins | sample 7441691 | NCBI WGS metagenome assembly JACCDN01 (sample SAMN15323439, study PRJNA562643) | freshwater metagenome | isolation source: river surface water | place: USA:Blue River Watershed | collected 2017-08-16 | reverse complement strand
GCAACACCTGAACATGTATGATCATCATACGGCTGAATCATAACTGGCATAAGAAACGTTTGAGCTGCTCCATAACCCCGATGTACATCATTATTCACATAAGGTGGTGGTGGCAAAATATGCCCAAGATTAACCCCTGATGATGCTGTTGAACTCATCGTTCCAACATAAGTTAAAGTCAAACTTCCACCCGCTGGTAAATTACCAACTGTATAGGTATAGCTCCCCCCATTGCCCGAAACATAATTAAAGGAAGTCCCACCTAGCCGCTTCGACGTAAACACAATGCCATTGACATCCGTAGCTAAATCTACGCCACTCACATTAACAGAAAATGTAGCTGATCCAGTACCTACATTCAAATCATGTACCCCTATATTTGATATCACCGTCGTATACGTTACCGCCCCCCCCAAAACCTGTACAGTAGGAGTAACACTATTATCCACATGCAACACCAAACCTGATGAAGTTACCGTTAAGGTACCCGAATTCACAGTAAAAGTTCTAGTACCGTCTGTAGCCGTACCATTCAATGCATACACAATATTAGCCGCTGAGTTGTTAAGAACAGTTTTAACAACAAAACTTATTGAACCAGCTCCCGCTGGTATCACTACATTAAAAGTACCAGCAGTAACAGGCGCACCATTCACACTATATCCTGATAGGAAACCTGGAGCAGGAGTAATGGTTACCGTCAATGGATTTGCCGTTGTAATCCCCGAAGGCAAACTTGCCGTTAACGTAATCGCTTGGGTTTCAGAAACTGTGCCACTACTAATGGTAACTGTGACGCTACCTGGGGCATTACCTGTTGTATCATTAATTTGAATTGTTGGTGTACTGCCCATCACATAACCTGCCGGGGCTACTCCATCCAATGTTAATTGACTCGATTTCCCTATAACTCCAACATTTTTAGCCAAAAATACTGTAGCTGTAACTGAACTCTTGGTTGCAGGAATTACAATCTGCCACGGGCTTATATTCACATTATAGTCGCTACCACTAACTGCTGTCGATGTACCATCACGAGACAATATTATAGTAACACCCCCAGCTGGAGCCGGGTATAATGGTGGTAAACTAGCCCGTAGGTAAACTGGCGTCCCAGCTGCACTGCCATTCACTTGACTTGGATTTAAAGGTGTTCCATTGATATCTGTAAATGTCAAGGTGATAGGTTGAATACTTGATGGGATAGTTATTGTCTTTGTCACTATAATACTTTCGCAAGTACCTGATGCAGAAACAGTAACAAAATAAGTATAAGAATCTCCTACCTGCCAAGCGGGAGTTTTAGAATTAAGCGGTACAGTTAGTTGAGCGCCTGTGCCGATACTTCCACCTGTTTTATTAGCATCCTTATACCACGTAAAGGTGGGACTAACTAGGCCACTACTGGCGGTCAAAATTAGATTAGTCCCATCATTAAATGAGGTAACAGTAATATCAGGATTAGCCCCCCCAGACGTCGATTTTAGCGTAACATTAAACGTCTGTGAATTGCCTGTACTTGTATTTGTAACGTTAGGATTACTACTGCCATCTGCATTTACTACAACAGCTGTTATCTGAGGAGTTACTGAATAGGTAATTGTTTGATCAACACCTGATGTATTGGTAAGAACATCATTCAATACAGTTCCTGCTCCATTCGAAGGGCCTCCTATATTAGCATTAGCAGATCTCGACCAAGTATAACTAGTAAAATCATTAGGAACAGACGAAAAGCTTTTATTAAGTGCTACCCCCGAACATGCAGCAGTGATGTCACTAGGCTTAGTTAGTACTGGTTGTATAAATGTTTGGGCATAACTATTACCACTGTTGGGATCTATATTTAGGTATCCATTTGGAGGAATAATTGAAGTCTTATTAATCGCTGATGCTGCTGTAGAATTAATGGTACCATTATACTTTAGTGTGATAGAAGCCCCTACCGGAAAATTACTAACTGTATACACATAATTGCCCGAAGTAGATGCTGCAGCATTATAAGTAATTGTAGTAGACAAATTACCTGGATTGGTATTGCCTTCATTAATTACCGCCCCTACTGGTATATTTTGGGGGTTAATAATATCTACCCCTGTAGTACTAATAGTAAAAGAGGCTGACCCGCTCGACGATGTCACCACATCGTGTAAACCTGTATTGTTGATTACAGTTGTATAAGTAACTCCACCACCAACCACAGTAGTACCTGGTGTTACTGTATTTATTGTTTGCAATTGCATGGGTGCTGCGGCTATCATATCTCGTATATCGTGATTAGAGTACCCACCTCCAGTACTTGCCCCAAACCCTATTTTAAATGTTTTAGTACCATCAACTTTGATACGCTGATTCAACCGCTTATTATAAAGAACAGTACGAAAAGGCCCCCCTGCTTGTGTCTGAATAAACACGGAAATTAACATGTCCACTGTACCATCATCAGCAACAGTATTATCTGGAATATCGGGTTGTCCTTGAACTGAATAGCTGCTTGTTGGAAGAAGATAAAAACGCACCTGCCTATAGTACATATTAACATCTGGGGGATTGCCTGCTGTTGTAGTTCCTATGGCAACACCATTCAGCGTGGCATCAAAAGCATTTTTCAGGTTCGCATTAGTTCCTCCAATATAGACAGTTTTGGGGCTCGAACCTCTTATTGCAATAGAACTTGAATAGTTGGCTACACGTGTTGCATCCGTACCTGGCCCATTATCATCAAAGGCAATAGCATCCTTACAACTATAATTACCATATTCATCCAAACCAATTCCAACATAACCACCATCTAATGCAGAAGCAACTGCACCCCCTACTCCCCCACAATAACTTCGCGAGTACATTAATCCCCCTCCACAAGACCCAGGATTAAAAGTCGTGGCTCCATCAAACAAATAAACGGATATTCCATCTGCTAAACCAATGCCTATGTTATTACTATTCCCATCAGGTGCCCAAGCTCTATAGGCAAATTGTATAGACATCCCCAAAGGAGGGGTAAAAGACTTATCAATGTATGCATAACCTCTTTGATTACCTGTATTGGACGTTAACCGTAACCAACCATCACCTGGAATTCCAATAAGCCCTGCTGAAAGGCCAGTAACAATTGGGTCCCCATCATTACCTGTATTCCTAAATGTATTATGCACACTAAAACCATTATTCTGCGCTTCTACCCTACCAATCCCCACCACCAAAAAGAAAAACAGCACTACCAACCAAGTAAAGCTATTGGTATAATCCCTTGCCCATTTTATCTGGCCTCTAAAGCCATACCACTTATCTTTAGTTGCCGTTTGCCCACTAGCTTCCACTGATGCATCACTAGCATAAACTCTAAAAAATCGACTTAGCTGAATGATTTTGTCTATAACTAAAATCACCGATGAAAAGTAACGATGCTCCATTGCACTTTTTTTAGTAAAACGACACCCTAACAATCAACAGATTATGCACAATACATACATTAAGTTAATAATTTTTAATTTAAAAAACAATTAATTTTAATTAATTACAAAAAACAAATACTAAAATAATAAATCTTTAATATAAGCAGCGTATAGTTTTAGTAAACTGAACTAAACAAAAGGGATTTTAATACAAAATGGCCCCCAATAGGAAGAGGGTCTATATAAACCGCCAAACGAGCAATAGCAGAACAAAAAGATAAATGATTAACAGCTATACTTCTTCGCATCATGTATAGCTGTTAAGAAATTAGAATAGGGGATTGATACTAACCTACACCCATCTAAAGGAAAAAGTCAATATCAAAAGTTAATATGGCAGCCATTTATGCTTTAAACGTTTGCATATCCGTTAGGCGCTTATACAAACCGTCGTTTGAGATGAGTTCTGCATGAGTTCCTTGCTCAACAACTTTTCCATGCTCAAGAACAACAATTTGATCTGCATTCTGAATCGTACTTAAGCGATGAGCAATTACTAAGGAAGTTCTATTCTTCATTAAATTGTTCAGCGCATCTTGCACCAAGCGTTCTGATTCCGTATCCAAGGCAGAGGTTGCTTCATCCAAAAGCATAATGGGCGGATTGGCCAATACTGCCCGAGCAATACATATCCGCTGCTTCTGCCCTCCAGAAAGTTTAGCTCCCCGGTCACCAATATTAGTTTGGTACTTATGTACTGTATGAATAATAAAAGCATGCGCATTGGCAATCTTAGCAGCATGTATTACTTCTTCCTCACTTGCATCAGGTTTAGCAAAGGCAATGTTGTTAAAAATACTATCATTAAAAAGTATAGACTCCTGATTAACGATCCCCATTTGAGATCGCAAAGATGCTACTTGGATATCCCGAATAGGGACCCCATCAAACAAAATTTGACCGCTTTGAGGCTCAATAAATCGCGGAAGCAAATCCATTAAAGTAGACTTCCCCCCCCCTGACGGGCCAACCAACGCAATGGTCTTTCCCCGTGGGATCGTTAAATTAATATCATGAAGAACCTGATGATCTCCATAAGCAAAGGAGACATGCTTCAGCGATATCTGTTCTTTAAAATCATTTATTTGAACAGCATTTGCTCGATCTACAACAGCTGGCTTGGTATCGATTAATTCTAACACCCGCTCACCCGCTGCTAATCCCTGATTAATACCACTAAATGAATCTGACATTGCTTTTGCAGGCCGCATCACTTGTGAAAATAAAGCAATATATCCAATAAACTCAGCCGCACTTAACTCCGAACTTCCTGAAAGAACCATGGATCCTCCATACAACAATAAAATAGCAACCATAACTACACCTAAAAATTCAGATACAGGCGATGCCAATTGTTGTCTTTTAGCCATCGACTGATTAATCTTAGAATAATATTGATTCTCTGAATGAAACTTATCCTTAATATAACTTTCAGCATTAAAAGCCTTGATAATTTTAATGCCAGCTAAAGCCTCATCTAAATAGCTAATCATCGCCCCATAGCTTTGCTGCGACAAAGCGGCCTGTTCTTTCAAACGTTTAACAATTTTCGCAATAATAAATGCCGATAGGGGAATTACTGTTATAGAGAACAGAGTAAGCTTTGCTGAAAGGGCAAATAAAGTCACCAAATAAGCAATCAATTGCAAAGGCTCTTTAAATAATACCTGCAATGTTCCTGTTACTGAAAACTGAACTACTTGCACATCCGCAGAAATTTTAGAAATGATGTTCCCCTTACGCTCATTACTAAAGTATCCTAGGTGTAAGTCAATCACATTATTGAATACAGCCTTTCTTAAATTAAGTAGCGTATGAATACGCATATTTTCAATCACTCGCTGAGAAAAATACTTAAAGAGATTACTTAACAGAACCGATATCAATATAATGACACACACCCGTTGCAAAGCACCATAGACCCCATAATGCAACCTAGCCTGCTCCGCATAATAATTAAAATACTCAACCACATTATACCAATTTGGCGCCTCTAAAGCACGTACATAAGTCGAATCTTTAGCAAATAAAGTATTCAATAAGGGAATTAATAGAGCCAAATTAAGCGTATTAAATACAACAGAAATAACAGTATAAATAAAATAGGGTATTGCAAACTTCTCAATAGGTTTTGCAAATGCAAGCAATCTAAAATAGGTTTTCATAAACGAAAATTTGACGCAAAAATAGCCTAATATAAGCACCAGAGCAAAAACACGTAAAGTTCTTTCCCAATACAAGAATCAGTAACATAAAACACAAGCATCCACGCACTTACCAGCAAAACACATCTTCATTAAATAGCTCATAGTTACCTCAAGACTAAAGTGTGGCCCATTTAAATGGGCCACACTTTAACAATTGTTTTAATATATTTTTAATTTATTATTTGTTTATATAGAAATATTGTATTAGAATTATATTAATAATGCATTATTAATATAATTATTAATTATTAAAACTAAATTATTATGAACAAGTTTTTTACGCTTATTGGATTATTAATAACAATATTCTTTTTTTCATGTAAAAAAGAAGGACCTGTTAGTCCTCAACCATTGACTACGGCACCATCCATTACTTCGGCTACGGGTCTACCAATTACTCAGACCATAACACCCCTTACACCCACTACAACCTTGCTTTTTACAGTATATGGAGATAGACCAATTATTACTCCCACTGCCATACTTGATATTAGAATGGATACTAATAGTAACATTTTTATTTATGACAGATATCCTGGATATGGTTTAGGATGGGGATATGATAGATACACCATTATTGACGAATCAGGCAAACAATATCAGTTTACCTCACGCACTGCTTTTGAACCAATCAGAGCAATTGGATTAAAAGGTAAAATAAGAATATTGAAAAACTGCTCAGTAATATTTACTAATCAATCGACTGAAGTCGAAACTGTCTTCACTCTAAAAGAAGCTCATGTTTATGATATTTTTCATCACTTTGATAAGTTTAGCACTACACTTCAAGTGCAAGTGATTACAACAACTAATGATGTTTATATTCACAATGAACACCCAGACTCTCGTTTAGGATGGGGAGATACGAAGTATACCATCATTGATGCTTGTGGAAAAGCTTATAAATTCATCTCACGTACAGAATTTGAACATGCCAACACACCAACTGGCTTAAGAGGTGTATCAAGAATACTAAAAGATGGCACTGAAATATTTCGAAACTAAAACTGCATCTACCCAATTTTGACAAAACCCAAGGTTTTGGATGAAATTATCAGTATTGAAGATGATTACTCACTCTAAAAAAACTCCCCCTAAAACATATTTTAGGGGGAGTTTTTAATTCACCATAACTTGGTTTTCTATTCGAGTTTTATCAAGTCATTTTATTTACTTTTTAGAAGCTTTGGCTTTATCTTCCGCACCTTCCATCTTCTCTTTTAATTCTGCTAGTACACTAATATCACCTAAAGTAGATTTTTCAACAGAATCCTTCACTTTCTTCACTGCATTTGCTGTAGCTTTTGCTTCTGCTTTTTTCTGATTAACCTCCTCTTTACGTTCTTCTGATTTGGCTTCCTCCCAGATACGCGCATGAGAAACAACGATACGTTTTGAATCTTTGTTGAATTCTATGATTTTAAATACGTTAGTTTCTTCCGCTTTAAGTGATGATTTACCATCCTCTTTTACCATGTGCTTAGTAGGGACGAATCCTTCAACACCATAGGGTAATGCAACTATAGCGCCTTTATCTGTTACTTTAAGCACAGTTCCATCATGGATAGAATCTAAAGTAAATATGGTCTCAAATGTATCCCAAGGATTTTCTTCTAATTGCTTATGGCCTAAACTTAGCTTACGATTAGCCTCATCCAGCTCCAACACAACAACATCCAAGGTTTCACCCACTTTAGTAAATTCATTTGGATGGTTAATTTTCTTAGACCAAGATAAATCAGAAATATGAACCAACCCATCGATACCTTCTTCAATTTCCACAAAGACACCAAAATTGGTCATGTTTTTAACTATTGCCTTATGCTTACTTCCAATTGGATATCTTTCCGCAATATTCTTCCATGGATCCGGAGTCATTTGCTTAATACCAAGACTCATCTTTCGCTCAGCCCTATCGATTGTTAACACTTGCGCCTCAACCTCATCACCTATCTTCATAAACTCTTGAGGGTTACGCAAATTCTGAGACCATGACATCTCAGACACGTGAATTAGTCCCTCAACTCCTGAAGATATTTCCAAGAAAGCACCGTAATCAGCTACTGTAACAATTTTTCCTTTTACAATCGAACCTACTTCAATTGATGGATCTAATGTTTCCCAAGGATGCGGAGTAAGTTGTTTTAAACCAAGAGCAATACGCTTTTTCTCATCATCAAAATCTAAAACAACGACATTGATTTTTTGATCAAGACTTAATACTTCCCGCGGATGTTCTATTCTTCCCCATGAAATATCGGTGATGTGTAACAAACCATCTACCCCACCTAAATCGATGAAAATACCAAAGTCAGTAATGTTCTTCACGGAACCTTCAAGTACTTGCCCTTTCTCCAACTTAGCAACAATTTCTGTTTTTTGAGTCTCTAAATCATCTTCAATAAGTACACGGTGTGATACAACCACGTTTTTGAACTCATGGTTGATTTTAACCACTTTGAACTCCATCGTCTTGCCAACATAGACATCGTAATCACGGATTGGCTTAATATCAATCTGAGAACCTGGCAAGAATGCTTCAACACCCATGATATCCACAATAAGCCCCCCCTTAGTCCGACTCTTCACAAAACCTGTAATAATGGTATCATTATCTAATGCTGCATTAATTGCCTCCCATGACCTCTGAGTTTTTGCACGCTTACGAGATAATATCAATTGTCCATTGACATCTTCCTGTGACTCTACAAAAACATCTACCGTGTCCCCTACTTTAAGATCAGGGGTATCACGAAACTCCGAAAGCGAAACCAAACCATCCGATTTAAAGCCAATGTTCAATACCACATCCTTGCTATTAATCGAAACAACCACGCCTGGAATGATCTCACCCTTGTTAACTGAATTGAATGTTCCAGAATACATCTTCTCAAATTTTTCACGATCTGATTGACTGTAATTTCCAAAACCCTTGTCATCTGCATCCCAATCAAAATCACCCGCAGGGACAATCATGGACTTAGATTTGATCTCCTCAATGGAAATTAAATCAGCTTCTGATTCAATGTTTTCTTTGTGTTTAACCGATACGGTTTCTTCGCTTTGAAGTTTAGATTTTAACTCCTTTTCAGCCTCTAGTTTTTTAGCCATTAATTCATATGTCTCCTTTGTCCGATAATTAATCGGATTGCAAAGGTATAAAATACATTATTCAATAGAAAATATTTTTACTATAAAAATTCCCCTAAAAATTCAAAAATTAAAACATAAGACTCTCATTTTGAGCATAAAATCTCAATGATTTTCTGGCACGATAGCCTTACTTTTTAAAAAAGGATATACCCGCTCTAAAGCAAATTCTAATTGCTCTTTTTGAGTGAGCATTGTATTATCCAAAATAATAGCATCCTTAGCGCGCACCAAAGGACTCTCTTTTCGGGTTGTATCTAAATAATCACGGTGTGCAATATTTTCAAAAATTTCTTCTAAAGACACGATGTCCCCCTTTTTTTTAAGTTCCTTATAACGGCGCTCTGCACGAATTTTAGGATCAGCTGTCATAAATATTTTTACTTCTGCAAGTGGAAAAACAGTCGTACCAATATCTCTCCCATCCATCACAATACTTTTAGATGCCCCCATACGTTGCTGCTGTTTAACCATTTCTACCCGAATGGGTTTTATCGCACTGATTTCACTGACCATTTCTGATACAGGCATTTGGCGAATTTCTTCGGAAACTTCTTCACCATTGAGCGTAATATGTGTTTGATAGTCACTTGAATGAAAATTTAGATGAATGTCACCCAATGCACTTTCAACTTGATCTTTTTTAGTAATATCTACTCGGTTACGTAAAAAATAAAGCGTCACGGCCCGATACATTGCCCCACTATCAATATAAATCAAGTGAAGTTTTTTAGCCAAAGCTCTAGCTAATGTACTTTTACCGCAAGAAGAATAGCCATCAATAGCTATTACAATATTATTATTCATTGAATATGTTGGTTTTGATGAGTTGCTTGAAAAACTTCAAAAATAAACCAGCTCTTGATTAGTTAAACCGATAGCATATTGCTATTGAACCATATTGATCAGGCTTAACAAAACTTTTAATTTCTTTAGATTTAAAAATCACCGAAAATGTAGCTGTCCACCGATTTTTGGCATAAGCTGCCCCCAATTCCCCACTGATCACAATTGGTTTAATATCAAAAACAATGGGTCCTTTATCCCTTGCAAATAATCCCCCCTCTACTGTAGCATCATAAGCCCGAAAATGCATCATGGGCTTGGCATAAAAGAAAAACTCTTCATTACTAGAAGTATCTTTTTCCTTAGCATGATTGGCTATTCGACTAGTGGTACTCACCGAATAATACAATGAATTTATTGTTCCCCATCGAAACAATAAACCTGTTCCAATCCCTGTAAATGTATTTCCAATGTTAAGGTAAGAAGCCCAGGTAAAGTCAGTAGACTTAGACAGGGAACGAAGCAAAAAATGATTATACTCAACTGTTGTGTTCACAGAAAACTCATTGTTTATTTGATACTGCCAGCCCTTTATTTCATAAAAGCCCATCATTCTATGTAAAAGCGTTTGTGCTCGATCAGCCAAAGAAGGTGGCCCAATTGTACCTATTTGAAGCGATGTCTTAAGTGTGTTTTCGGAATTATAAAGCCATACCAAGCTACCACCCGCATATAAGTACCCCGCAAATGGCCTATCAATATAGACGGGACTTGAAATATATCCCGATTGTGGATTAAATATTTCCTGACCAAGTTCAATCTCCCATAAACGCTTATTTAATTTGGGTGATAGAGCCCGCTGATCCATCGCCTTACGAAAGGTAATAAACAGTCCATTGGTATAGTACTTGTCTTGACCCACAGCCAGATATGCATCATTATCACTACGAACTCCAAGCTCATACTTAAAGGATTTCTTTTCTGGTATTTGAGCAAATCCACAAATACCCCCAATACTAATCAACAACAAAATGGCTATTCCTTTTGTTTTCATGGAATCATGGGTGTAGTTAATCCATAGATTCAGATTTAATTGATAAAGATTCTTTTACAGTCATATCCAAAGGATTCTTCACCTTTTGTTTAGTCAAAGCAAAATCTATGACTTCTCTCATTTCTGTGACATAGTGAAACTGAAGATCCTTGATATAATCCCCCTTGATCTCGAGAATGTCTTTTTGATTGGATTTTGAAAGAATAATCTCCTTGATATTAGCCCGCTTTGCAGCCAATATTTTTTCTTGAATCCCCCCTACTGGCAGTACTTTACCACGAAGTGTAATCTCACCAGTCATGGCCAAATGTGGTTTTACTCTGCGCTGGGTAAAAGCAGATATCAATGCTGTAAGCATGGTGACCCCGGCCGATGGACCATCCTTAGGAATAGCTCCAGCAGGAACGTGCAAATGAACGTCCCATTGATCTAAAAGCCTATAATCAATAGCAAAATTAGAAGAATGAGCCCGCAAATATGCCATGGCAATACTAGCCGACTCTTTCATCACATCACCTAAATTACCCGTTAATGTTAGCTTTCCTTTACCTGGGCTTAGACTTGTTTCAATAAACAAAATGTCCCCACCTACTGGAGTCCAGGCTAACCCTGTAACAACTCCTGCCACTTCATTGCCCTCGTATAAGTCCTTATCAAACAGTGGAAGCCCAAGTATTTTTTCCACATCCCCTTTATCAAGTGTCGCTGTAAAAGGTTCTTCCATGGCTATTTTCGTAGCAACCCCCCGTACCAAGGAACCTATCTTTTTCTCCAACCCCCTCACTCCCGATTCTCGCGTGTAATCTTCGATTACTTTTTCAATAATCGGGTTCTTAAGTACAACATCCTTTGGCTTTAAGCCATGTTGTTCTCGTTGTTTAGGTAACAAATACTGTTTGGCGATTTCCGTTTTTTCCTCGATTGTATAACCATTCACTTCAATGATTTCCATTCGATCCAATAAGGCAGGATGAACCGTACTTAATGTATTGGCTGTGGCAATAAACATGACATGAGATAAATCATAATCCATTTCCACATAATGGTCATAAAAAGCATGATTCTGCTCCGGATCAAGCACCTCTAACAACGCTGAAGAAGGATCTCCACGAAAATCATTTCCCACTTTATCAATCTCATCAAGAATAAACACTGGATTAGACGCCCCTGCCTTTTTAATGGATTGAATAATACGCCCCGGCATAGCACCAATATAGGTTTTACGATGTCCCCTAATTTCAGCTTCATCACGAATACCGCCCAGGGCCATACGAACATATTTACGGCCCAAAGCCGTAGCAATAGATCTTCCCAAAGATGTTTTACCAACTCCAGGAGGCCCCACTAAACACAATATCGGCGCTTTCATATCTTTCTTCAACTTGAGAACAGCCAGATACTCAATAATCCGCTTTTTGACTTTATCTAACCCATAATGATCTTTATCGAGTGTCCGTTGGGCTTTTTTCAAATTGAAGTCATCTTTGGTGAGCTCATTCCATGGCAAATCCAATAACAGTTCAAGATAATTCAGCTGAACAGAATAATCAGCCGCAACGGGGTTCATACGTACTAACTTATCCAGCTCTTTTTTGAAATGATCAGCGACTTCTTTCGACCACTGTTTTTTAGCTGAACGCTGACGCAGATTCTCAATCTCCAAATCAGCCGTATTACCACCACCCAACTCCTCTTGTATCGTTTTCAACTGCTGATTCAAAAAATAATCGCGCTGTTGCTTATCTAAATCGACACGAACTTTTGACTGGATTTGATTTTTAAGCTCCTGCATCTGAAGTTCTACCGTCAAATGCTCCATCACCATTTTAGCACGATCACGCAAATTGGCTACTTCCAACATCTTTTGTTTCGATGAAACATCAGCATTCATGTTGGATGAAATGAAATTAATTAGGAAAGAAGGACTTTCAATATTTTTTATTGCCGTGGCAGCCTCACTCGGAATATTTGGCGAAAGTTGAATGATCTGTATCGCCATTTCTTTAATGGCAGTCATTATGGCCGTAAATTCCTTGTCTTTCTTAGGACGAACCTCTTCAAATTTTTGAATCGTAGCTTTGATATAAGGTTCGCTCTGTACTTCTTGGTCTAGTTTAAAGCGCTGCTTCCCCTGAATAATGATGGTTGTATTCCCATCAGGCATTTGCAATGTTTTGATGATCAAAGCAACTGTTCCCACTTGATTAAGCTGATCAAAAGTAGGATCCTCAATAGCTATATCTTTTTGGGATACCACCCCAATAATTCGGGTACTTCTATAAGCATCTTTGATAAGATTGATGGACTTATCCCTACCAACCGTAATTGGAATAACCACTCCTGGAAAAAGCACCGTATTGCGCAAAGGCAAAATGGGAAGCACGTCTGGCGTTTTTTCATTATTCATTTCCTCTTCATCTTCTTGAGACATTAAAGGAAAGAATTCCGTATCCTCGGTAATCAAAGGCAAGGCGTGGCCAAAATCAAATGTATCGTAATTATTCATGCGCAGTTTTTTGGACAATTCATAGTAACAAGCATACTAACTCTATTATAATGCTTATCACCCAAGTATTAGCTCACAACAAGGCTTATGCCAATCGCAATAAATTAAAATTAACTGTAAAAACGGCAGTATAAATCCTAATATACTATCAAGTTTGTCCAATATAGTACAATACCAGACAGATTCACCAGTGACTTTTAGAAATCTGACATCAAATACCTACTCTTAACTCATTAAGGTAGAATTAATATTAAAGATGATCATTACTTTTGGTGATGATTAATATTTCATCATTATCATTTTTATTAATACAAAAACAACAAAGTGTCTGAAAAGTTACGTATTGACAAATATTTATGGGCAATTAGACTATTTAAAACCCGAAGTTTAGCGACAGAAGCTTGTAAAGCAGGGAAGGTGAAGCTACAAGGACAAAATATCAAGCCGTCAACTATTGTCAAAATTGGAGAGGTATACACGATACAAAAAGCAGGAGAACAAAAAAAAATCCAAGTGCTTGTTTTATTGGAAAATAGAGTGGATGCGAAAAAGGCTGCCACATTTTACCAAGATCTAACACCCCTGGAGAATACGCGTGCCTATCAAATAAAATATAATTCTCCAATACTCCATCGAGATCCGGGGAGCGGAAGACCCACAAAAAAAGATCGTAGAGAAATTGATGATCTGCAACAGGACTGGTTTGATTAATAAAAAATATACTAACACATGATTTTAGTTGCTTACAGTGGATCTTCTAAAGCGGACTGGATATTACAATCCCATCCTGAAACAATTAGTTTCAGAACCAATGGATTAAATCCCTTTTTCCTGAACGAAAAGGATATCATCAAACTACTGCAACATCATCCAACAATACAGCAAATTCAGGATAAAGTCACGGAAACGCACTTCTTTGGTGCCGGCTGTTTAAGTCCAGATCTCCGAGAAAGAATTTCAAATGCCTTGTCAGCCCTATTCAGAAATGCTTTTATTAATGTCGAACAAGATATTTTGGGTGTATCGTACGCAACTTGTGGCCACACCAAGGGAATAAGCTGCATCCTAGGAACAGGATCTAACAGCGTTTATTTCGATGGATCAAATACATATCCGAGTAAATTTGGTCTTGGCTATATCTTGGGGGATGAGGGCTCTGGCGCCTTTTTTGGAAAAAAACTAATCAAAGATTTTTTATATGGGACTATGCCCTCAAGGCTTCGTAGGTCATTTGGCAATACATACCATTTAAATAAAGAAATTATTGTTAGACACGTTTATCAAGAAAGCTCACCCAGTTCTTACCTAGGTTCATTCGCCCCATTTATGAGCGAACATCTCGACGCTCCATATATTCAACATCTGATTTACAGTGGCTTTGAAAAATTTATCAACACCAATATTCGATGCTTTGATAACTATAATCAATATCCTTGTCACTTTACTGGATCGATTGCCTATTATTTTAAAGATATACTTCATACAGTATGCCTAGCTAACAGAATCAACATAGGCCAAATACTACACCGACCTACAGAAAGATTAGCAAAATTCATCACAAACATCCAGTCCACGGAGACGCTTTCTCAAGTGTTATAAAATATCTCTATTTAATGCTCTGATATGCCAGATTTGAGCTGCAAAGAACCCTTGAAGATATTCAACTCCCCATTTTCATCGTAGAATCGAATCACATAGTAATAAATATCGTCTGATAACTTGCTAGGATGCCCCTGATTACTTTTACCAATGAATTTGATATCCCGATTATTATATCTCTTAGCCCGCCATACCAAAACTCCCCAACGGTCAACAATATCGACCTCGTTATCCGGATACTTTTCAATATTATTTATCTCCGAATAGTCATGTATCCCATCCCCATTAGCCGAAATAGACATAAACTCTTGTATCCGCTTATTAAAAATGGTAATCGTACCCGGATTAAACTTAAATCCACTTCCTGAACCTTCTAAAACTAAAGTTGCTGGAGCATCACTTGAGTTAATTCCACTCACATTGAAGTACCCTACATTACTATTCTTCGGAATTGAAACAGAAGTCGGAAACGTCGGAATAGGTACATCGCCCAAATTACTGCCTGCACCCCTAACCAAAGAAACTTTAATAGGCTCTGCTGCTGTTACCCCTACCGGTAATGACACAGAAATAGATACCGACCCATTGTAATAAATCGTACCATCTCCAATGGTAATAACCAAAATATGCGGATTAGTAGCTGTTTTATCTATAATATTCGTACTTGAAGTCACTGAACCTAGTTCTGCATTCGTTCCTTGAAGAACCAAAAGCTTAGCATTAATATGCGCCCAAGTAACTGTACTACTTAATAATACGAAAAAAGTTAAAGCCCATTGAAATACTATCAGCCGCTGCTTCACCCCATACGATAGCCCCGAGCATAACTTCTCGCCATTTTGATCTTGCCTAGCTTGTTCCTTAAAGCCACGCCATCCATCTACAAGAACAGCTCGCCCAATGACTGATATAAGTGTAACCATATTATTCCAGCACAACCAGATTAATTTCTTGACTTTTGCTAAAATCACTAACAAAGGGTAATAATGCTTCATAGTTTTTTCTAATAAAATTTCTCCTCATCTAATTATTGTTTACCTAAAGAAATATTACCAACATATTAAATTAACAAATTTTATTTAAAAAATAAATTAAATTTCAATTAATGAAAAAATTATCACCATTGAGCTAAAAATAGATTTACTTCAACCCATTTAACTGAAGCCTATCCTCCATTGGATGGGATCGGGAAGAAAAAGTATCTAACAATTATTGTATAGAAAGAAAAATATGAAGGAGGTTAAAGAAAAGAATCAAATCAGAGAATGGCCAAGAATCAAGCTCAAGATCATCCGAATAGCAAAAATAATCACCAATACCCCCGCCACTTTATTGAATTTTGAGATGATATGCTCTTTAATCCGGTAGCGCAACTTATTGGCATAATATGCTTTAGTCACATCTAAACTGAATTGCGTCACTAGAATAGAAACCAAAAAGGGGATAACTTCTTTTAGATCAAACTTTCCCGTGACAGAAATAGCTCCACCAGCAACACTAACCCAGTACAACAACACAGCTGGATTAAAAATACACATGAAGAACCCTTTTAGAAAATAACCTGTATTATGACGTTTTGAGGATTTATCTTCGTAATTAATTACCGGTTTTTTGAACAGATAATAGGTCCCGATAGTAAATAAAATTGCACTCCCAACAATACCAATAGGTAAACGATATTGATTTTCCAATGCCAAATAAGACGACCCATAGATCACCAAAGCGACAAAAATAATATCACTCAGCAAAACACCCGAAGCAAAAGAAAGACCCGCATAAAACCCTTTCTCAATGCTCGTTTTGATCAAAACAAAAAATACAGGCCCCCCCACAATAGAAAGCACCAAACCCAACCCTATACCTGATAAAATTATTTCGATCATTTTTACAAAAGTTCCACTATATTTTAGCGCCAATCTAAAGTTTATTTTATTTCATTGTTTTGGTTCTTTTTGGCTGTAATTTAGTTGGATTTTTCGCAATAGTCTCCCACTATTGCTCCAAAGTCCGCCTAATTTCGCTCAAAAATAACCGACAATAGCTTCTTAAAATAAACTTTAGACAGGCTCAGCGAATATGCAAATTAATGTTCTAAAACTGATATCGCTTAGCCCTTTATTATTGCGACAAATACACAAAATGTTTAGAGATATAATAAATTTCAATTAAGTTCGGCCAAATTTTCAAATTAAAATCTAAAAAGATGAAACAAATTGAACAAAAAAACTATGGTTCGGCACTATATACTCTGGTCATGGTATTTTTTTTCTGGGGCTTTCTAGCAGCTTCAAACGGGATTTTTATCCCATTTTGTAAAACTCATTTTCAACTCACTCAATTTGAATCTCAGCTAGTTGACTCTGCTTTTTATGGGGCTTATTTTATTGGATCCCTAATTCTTTATCTAATCTCAACAGGTATGGGATACGACATATTGAATCGAATTGGTTTTAAAAATGGGATTATTTATGGATTAATCATTTCCGTAATTGGAGCACTTTGTATGATTCCTGCTGTAAATTCAGGAGAATACATGCTCATTCTTGCTTCATTCTTTGTGATTGCCTTAGGTTTTTCACTTCAACAAACTGCGGCAAATCCATTTGCCATTGCATTAGGTGACCCCGCTACTGGAGCGCATCGTTTAAGCCTAGCTGGTGGAGTAAACTCATTGGGAACTACCGTAGGCCCCATTATTGTTACTTTGGTTTTATTCGGAACTGTGGTAGCTACGCAAGAGCAAGTAACGAATGCCCCCATTAGTTCTATTAATAGCCTCTACCTCATTTTAGGGGGGGTCTTTTTACTGGTAGCCGGCATATTTGCTGTGGTTAAAATGCCTCGGGTTACTTCAGATGAAGGATTTGAAAAATCTGGCAAAGCAACCCGGACCATGCTAATGATCACTGGAATGATTATTACCTTAACGATCATAGGCAATTCTTTACCAGAACTATTTGGAGCCTATACCAGTATCATCTTGTTAACAATAGCCTTAATTAGCGTTATTGGCATCTTATTTTCAGCGAACCATTCCGCACAAAAAAATAATGCTGGCTGGGGCGCCATGAAATACCCTCAACTCGTTTTAGGAATGATTGCCATTTTCGTGTATGTGGGTGTAGAAGTAGCGATACAAAGTAATATGGGTGCATTACTCAAAACGCCTCAATTTGGCGGACTAAATGAATCACAAATATCACATTACATTTCCTTGTATTGGGGTAGCTTAATGATCGGCCGCTGGACCGGTGGAATTTCAGTTTTCAATCTAAAGAAATCGACTAAAACCATTTTAACTATAGTCGTACCTTTTGTCGCTTTTGGTGTCGTACTTATTGCAAACCGGCTAAGTGGACATCAAGTAAACGATCTTTATATATACGCTGTTTGTATCGTGGTTTTAATTCTGGCTAACTTAATGGCTCAAGAAAAACCAGCCAAACTCTTGATGATTTTAGGAATATTAGGTGTTATTGCGATGATCATCGGTTTATTATCCACAGGAAACATTGGCCTTTTTGCATTCATCAGTGGTGGATTAGTTTGTTCTATCATGTGGCCTTGTATTTTTGCCCTCTCCATTACAGGTTTGGGAAAATTCACCAGTCAGGGTTCAGCATTCTTAATCATGATGATCTTAGGTGGAGCCATTATCCCCCCACTACAAGGCGGTTTAGCTGATCTAACAGATATCCACAACTCATATATCATCCCTGTGCTATGTTTTGCTTACTTGGCTTTCTTTGCCTGGAAAGTAAGACAAATACTTAAAAAACAAAATATACATTTTGAAAATACAGAAGTAACAGTTCATTAGAGCCTCACCCCAACCCTCTCCCTTGGAGAGGGTACTTTGGATTAAAAAGTACGGGATATTGTTGTTTTCAGTGCAGCGTCATTTATTACGAAATTACCTCCATGGCTTATTCCAGTTTAGCAACCTGCATGCTTGACCTTGAAAAACATGGTCAACTAGTTCGAATCAAAGAAGAAGTCGATCCCTATTTGGAAATGCCTGCCATTCATTTGCGTGTACATGAAAATAAAGGCCCCGCCTTATTTTTTGAACATATCAAAGGGTGCAGATTTCCAGCGATATCTAATCTATTTGGCACACTGGAAAGATCTCGATTTATATTTCGGGATACTCTCAATCATGTTAAAGCATTAATTGATCTCAAAATTGATCCGCTTGGCATAATCAAACACCCCTTCAAATATCTTCCTGCAGCTCCATGTGCATTAGCTGCCCAACCACTAAAAAGCAAACTGCACAAACCCATCGCGTATAACCATTGTCAAATTAGCGACTTACCGCAGATTGTGCATTGGCCTATGGATGGAGGGCCTTTTATCACCTTACCACAAGTCTATACTGAAGACATTGACTCGCCTGGTATCTGGCATGCAAACCTAGGGATGTATCGCATTCAATTGGGTGGAAATGATTATGTACAGAACAAAGAAATTGGCCTACATTACCAATTACATCGAGGAATTGGCGTTCATCAAACCAAGGCCAATGCAAAAAATTGGCCACTAAAGGTGAGCATTTTTATCGGAGGTCCCCCCGCACATACTGTGGCCGCAGTGATGCCCTTACCCGAAGGCATGTCAGAACTGACTTTTGCTGGAGCTTTAGCGAACCGACGTTTTCGGTATTTCTATGATGAAGAGGGTTTTTGCATTTCATCTGATGCTGATTTTGTCATTACTGGCACTGTATCTCCACATCAAAATAAATTAGAGGGACCTTTTGGGGATCATTTAGGTTATTATAGTTTGAAGCATCCTTTTCCATTGATGCATGTTCACCGGGTTTATCACCGTAGGGATGCGATCTGGCCTTTCACCGTAGTTGGGCGTCCACCACAGGAAGACACCAGTTTTGGAGCACTAATTCATGAGCTAAGTGGTACAGCTATTTCTCATGAAATACCTGGCCTGCATCAAATACATGCTGTAGATGCCGCAGGAGTTCATCCGCTGCTCTTCGCTATAGGCAGCGAAAGATACACCCCTTATATGAAGGAGCAAAAACCTCAAGAATTACTTACCATTGCCAATCATATTTTAGGGAAAGGCCAATTAAGCTTGGCCAAATACCTATTTATTGCTGCAAAGCAAGATGATCCGTCGTTAGATGTGCACAATATTTCTGCTTTCCTTGAGCATATTTTAGAGCGAATTGACTTCAATCGAGACTTGCATTTTCACACCCAAACTACCATCGATACCCTCGATTATAGTGGAACTGATTTAAATACCGGCTCCAAAGTGGTTTTTGCAGCTACAGGGACTCCCAAACGCAAGTTACACACTGAGCTTCCTGACCAATTTACACTACCACGACCATTTCATGCCTTCAAACTAGTGATACCTGGAATTATCGCCATTGAAGCTCCAAGCTATCAAAATTCAGAAGAAACAGAAAAACAGATCACATTGCTAAACGAATCACTTCGAGAGAAAAACCTAGAGGGGATTCCACTTTTTGTTTTATGTGACGATGCTGCATTCACTGCGGCGAGTATATCCAATTTTGTTTGGGTTTGTTTCACTCGAAGTAATCCATCTCATGATATTCATGGGATTAACAGCTTTACCAAGCATAAACACTGGGGTTGTCAGGGGCCTTTAATTATTGATGCCCGCATGAAACCCCATCATGCTCCTCCCTTAGTCAAAGACCCACTAATCGAGAGACAAATAGACCGCTTAGGGCTCCGTGGGGCTTCTTTATATGGATTCATTTAAACAGGCTCTAAGTATCTGAAACAAAAGTGCATCCAATAAAATTGGCTACTTTTGCGCTCATGAAGCATGGGACGATAAATAGTTCATTTTTACCTGATATTCAGGTCATTGATATTGCAGAAGAAGGAAAAGGAGTCGGTCGATCAGGGGATGTAGTGGTCTTTATCGACCATGCCATTCCCGGTGATATTGTAGATGTAAAGCTAACACGAAAGAAAAAAAAGTTTTATGAGGGTAAAATTCATCGTCTCATTCGACCCTCTGAACATCGAACAGAGTCCTTTTGCACCCATTTTGGAACCTGTGGCGGATGCAAATGGCAGCACATGGACTACAGTGCTCAGCTTAAATTCAAACAAAAAGCCGTAGTTGATGCCTTACAGCGTCTTGGTGGAGTAGATACCTCAGCTATAGAACCAATTTTACCCTCCAAGAAATCTCAGTACTACAGAAATAAATTAGAATATACTTTCTCTGATAAACGTTGGCTAACCAACGAAGATATACAAAGCAATGAAAAGCTAGAGATGAATGCCTTGGGTTTTCACATTCCAGGCCGATTTGATAAAATTCTAGATATCGAACATTGTTACCTTCAACAAAGTCCTTCTAACGAGATTCGAAATCAGGTACGTGACTACGCCTTAACCAATGGGCTCTCATTTTATAATCTCAAAGATCATACCGGTGCCTTACGGAATCTCATCATCCGAATAGCTTCTACAGGAGAAATCATGCTTGTGGTGGTTTTTGCCTATGCTACCCAAGAACAGATCCATCAAATGATGTATTTTCTTAAAGATCGTTTCCCAGAAATCACTTCCTTATTATATATAATCAACCAGAAAAAAAACGACACCATTTTTGACCAAACAATTGAACTATTCTCTGGTAGAGACCATATTTTTGAAGAAATGGATGGCCTAAAGTTTAAAATCAGTGCCAAATCTTTTTATCAAACCAATTCCAATCAAGCCTATGAGCTTTATCAAATTGTTAAGGAATTTGCCAGTTTTCAGGGTAATGAAATAGTATACGATCTCTATACTGGTGCCGGAACCATTGCTAATTTTATCGCTTCAAGTGTCAAAGCAGTAATTGGTATCGAATATGTTCCTACAGCTATTGAAGATGCCAAAACCAACTCCTCAATTAATAATATCCATAACACGCGGTTTTATGCAGGCGATATGAAAGATGTCCTTACCGCTGATTTTGTGCAAACACATGGAAAACCTGATATCATTATTACAGATCCTCCTCGTGCAGGGATCCATACCGATGTTATACAACGATTACTAGAAATAGAAGCCCAAAAAATTGTTTACGTAAGCTGTAATGCAGCCACTCAGGCACGTGATATCGGGCTCCTCAATGAAAAATATACAGTTAGTCGAATTAGACCCGTAGACATGTTCCCCCACACCCAACATGTAGAAAATGTGATTTTACTGGTATTAAAAAGACACGATTACGCATAAAATTAATGGTACACTCAAATCAAAAGAGCTTGCCGAGGACATAAGAGCCCCCAGCACCCGAATCTGAAACTATCCAGCCTTTCTGCTCAACACTTATCATAATTTAATAAACTAGACGTTACTAAAAAAACACCGTGAATGGACACGGGCTTTTAAAATTTTAGAGTTTGATTATGTTAAAGTTTTTTCAGAATAAATGGGCTTTGGTGTTGTTGTTTAGCTTAAGCTTCCTTGGGGACACGTCTGCGCAGACAACGGCAGAGGTTTGGAAACATCACATAGATGCCTGGCAAACAAAGTCTCTAGATGCGATCGTCTCAGATTATACGGAAAATTCGGTGGTCGTACTAAATAATCAGTCCTTTAAGGGCATTAATGCAATACGAAAAGTGTTTTCTCAACTATTCACCATTTTTGAAAATGGCAAGAACATCATCGATACGCCAGTTCTCTTTGACCGCTTTGTTTATATCACTTGGCACCTCAGCTTAAAGGGTGAAGATGAGCAGTTTGGAACCGATACTTTCGTGATTGAAAATGGCAAAATCATGGTTCAAACCATAGGTTCACCACTCTACTATACCCATCCTGTCACCCATTAAGGATTTAGTGAAGCTGCACAAGTTTTTCAACTATTTTCCAAACTTATTAATTAGTGAAGTCAACGTTTTGCACCTCATTTTTCTTATGTCTATTTTAACTACCTTTGCCCCAAAACTATGAGGGCAGAATCGTAGACTTTGTTCAGCTTTCGCAAGTACGAAGTTTTCCTTACCATTTTTATTTTATCCCTCTTTGCTAATTCATACATCTCAGTGCACTACCCGAAAATATTTTCGGCCAGCAGGAAAAAAATATGGAGGATAAATCCCCAAAAAAAGAAAGCCCTCTTAAAAGCCTAGAAACCGATCTAAAACTCTATAATGATTCGATCAGAGAGGTTGCCATTGACATTATGGTCGAAGCTATATCAGCATACCCTATTTTCATTGCCCATCAACATGAAGTATCTATTGGAGAGTGCATCCTTGATAAAAACGAACTCAATACAAACTGGTCAGTTCATGCCTCCACTCTAGAAGAATTTATCGAACGAGGCATTATCCAAGCTAGTAAAAGGGAGCTTTTTCTCAAAAACTACAAAAAAGCACACGACTTCATGTGCCTTTTTGTGATTGTACCTGAAGGGGCCAATTTTGTATTTTTTCCTTATCAATAAAATAAAACAATAGCATCAGCTTAAAATATCGTTTTCAATACTTGAAATTTTAGAAAAAATAGTACTTGCCGTCACTAAATCTTGTACACCAAGACCAACCAACTTAGCAATACTAATTACATTCCGATCTACTTTTTGCTGATTGATAAAAGCCTGGCCAAGCTCAACTGTTTTATTCAATAGTAAAGGATTCTCAGCCAATGCTAATCGATATTCGCCATAGCACATATTCGATTCCAAACTGTCCAAATAAATTTGATCTGCACGCATGAAACAGCTCGGAGCTAATTCACATTTATAGGTATCATCTGCCCCCACAGCCGTAATGTGCTGCCCAGAACAAAGCCAATCACCATGAATCAAGGCTTGCTGACTAGACGTGGCACAAATAATAACCTCTGCACTTTTGACAGCTTTTTCTGGACTATTTACTATCCGAGATTGGACTAGATATGGAATACTTTGAATCAATCTTTCTTGCAGTCTTTGCGCATTAGCTACATTTCTTCCATAAATAACCAACTCCTTAATTTTTTGCAGTTGACTCGTGGCCATCACCTGATAATACGCCTGCGCTCCTGTACCTAAAACAGCCAAGGTTAAACTATCTGTTTGTGTGGCTGTCTGAGTCGCTAGAGCGCCCGCAACACCCGTACGAAAATCTGTAAGTAAACCCCGATCTTCTATGAAAGCTACAGGAACCCCTGTTTGCGCATCAAATAGCAAAATAGCACCCTGATTTATAGCCAGACCTTTAGTAACATTATTTGGAAACATCGTGGCCACCTTGATCGAGAAGTAAGGATGGCCCTTCAGTGCTGCAATCTTGATATGCGCATCAGCACGATGATCAAAATGAAGAAGATTGATCGGAGCGGCAATCAATTTATCCGAACTAAAATCAATCAGTGACTGACGGATAGGTTCAAATAGATCAGCAATCTGCACTACCGCTTGGACAGTATCAAATCCGATTAGCTTCATCTTCCCCAACGCTGATTCACAAATAGCTCAAATTGTTCCAGCGACTGAGACATATTCTTTCGACCAAAACCTACTCGAAAAAATCTAGGATAATCAAATACATAGCCTGGCAGGAGTAGTACTTGCTGCTTTTGAACCACCTCCTCGGCAAAAGCCAAATCAGGTTGATCAAACTTCATCCGTACAAATGAAACCGGACCTGCATTAGGCCTGTACCAAGTAAATAAGTCTTCGTATTTTTCAAAGAAGATATCTAATAGATCAAGATTTTTATTTACGATACCCAAATTACGATCCAATACTTTTTTTCTATTACGTAATGTCAGCGTAGCCAAAAATTCACTTGGTGCTGAATTACAAATAGTAGTATAATCACGCAAAGAAGCAGCTTCTTCCAGGATATCCTTTCTTTTAGATATAAGCCAACCGATACGCAAACCAGGCAAACCATATGCTTTTGATAGCACACCAATAGATACTCCATGTTCATACACATCTGCAATAGCTGGAATTTGAACAGCTGGATCGTGTTCTAATTCACGATACACTTCATCGCAAAGAATGATTGTTCCATATTTACGCGCTAGACTGATAATAGCCTGCTGCTCTTCTTTGGTAAAATGATAGCCCGTGGGATTATGTGGCGTATTCAAGAAAAGAACCTTGGGTTGAAGCGCCATGAGTTGCTCCAACTCGCCAAGATCAAATATGGGTTTACCATCCACATAATGTACTTGCCACAAAGAAACTTCGCAACCCAAACTTTCCGGAATCGACTGAACAGACTGATAGCAAGGCGACTGAACAATTACTCGATCTCCCGCTTTCAGCATAGTCTGAATAAATAAATAAATGGGCTCCTCTGCTCCAGAGCAGACTAATACGTCCTCGGCATTAATAGAAGAAAAAATAGATGCTATGGTTGTTCTCAATTCAGGATCACCCATGGGCTCAGTATAACCCAACCAGTGACGATGAAATTTCTCAGCAGCATCTGACTCAAATGCAAGGAGCTCTCCAATACTCAACGACTCACAATCCGAACTAGATAAAAGATACTTGGTAGAGAATTCATGAACGCCTAAAAAACGTTCAAGTTTAAAGGGCTTGATTGTCATCTTGAATTAAAATTCTAAAAATCTTATAAGAAAGCCTGTCTAAAGTTTATTTTATTTCATTCTTTTAGTTCTTTTTGGCTGCAATTTCATTAGATTTTGGAGCAATAGTCTCCCACTATTGCTCCAAAATCTGCCTTATTTCGCTCAAAAATAACCGGCAATTATTTCTTAAAATAAACTTTAGACAGGCTAAGAGACACAAAAGTAAAATTTTAAAAACAAACCCATACAAAAATGGGCTGTTCCAAAAGGACAGCCCATTTTACTAAAAAGATGGTGATAAGGATTCTTTCTATACCTCAACAATCTCTCCCTTTACTGGCCGAATCGTAATTTCATCGACATTGGCGCCAATGGTCATTTTTAAAGCATTTATCATGGCTGAAGCAACATCCTCTGGAGCTACAAATCGATCTTTTTCCCAATCGACACCATACCCTTCCCAAGAATTTGTTAGGGTTGACCCTGGCAAAACAGCTGTAACCTTCACATGGTGCTCCATCAGCTCTTCACGAAGAACTTTTGTTAAACCCATCAAAGCAAACTTAGTCACACAGTAAGAGCCCCAGTTAACAAGCGGTTTTACACCAGCCACAGAACACATGTTAAAAATGTGCCCACTTTGCCTCTCCCTCATCTTTCTGCCAAAATATTTACACAAGTAATGAGCAGCATAGACATTAATATTCATTTGCCTACTAAGCGTATCATCTGCTTCATCCAATAAATTCTCGGCCACATACACACCTACATTATTAACCAAAACATCCAAAACAGGAAAATGTGCATTAGTCACATCAGCCAAATGTTTGACATCCTCAATTTTTCCACAATCTGCTACTACCGTGTACACACATATATGAGGATATTTCTCCTTCAATTCAGAACCCAAACGTTCCAAATCAGATAGATTACGAGCAGATAACACCAAATTATAATCCTCGGCAGCAAATTGTTCTGCAATAGCTCTTCCGATTCCCTTACTAGCACCTGTTATTAAAGCATTCATAGACATAAAAATTAATTAGTGGGTGGTTGAACCAGCATATTGAACATACCAATGCAACAAATGATTATTAATTGAGTTTATAACGATTGTATCTACCGAAGTATTATCTAGATCATTTTTATTTATAGAAGTGATTTAAAGTTTTAATGTCAATAGCGTATCCAAATGTATAAATTGGGATAATCTTTGAACAAGATTATGATCGCAAACGCTAAAACAAAGTCTACGTTTCAAGCGTCTAAAAGTAGTTGTTAAAAATCAGAATTCGCGTTTTCTATCTCTAAAAATAATCATCATACATTTGAACACACTACTAAAACATCATCATTAAAGCTATGATTAAAAAAATTTTAGTATCAGCTGGGCTATTAGGTCTATCTACATCAAAACTGTTTGCTCAAGGGCCTGATACAATAAAGCATTTCTCGTTTTCTAATCTTCCGGTACAATCTGTAAGTAAATTACTTACCCGTGAGACGATTTCTGGTGAGAATGGAACTATTGCCTATTACACTTATCAAAAAGGAGGTACTGTACCTACTCATCACCATATTAATGAGCAGTTTTCCCTGATTTTAAAAGGTAGAGTAAGTGTGATAATAGAAGGAAAAGAAACTATCGTAAAAGCAGGAGAAGGCATTATTATTCCACCCAATAAACCACATAGCTTTAAGGCTCTTGAAGATAATACGGTTAATATTGATTTTTTTACGCCCGCAAGCTTTGATTGGATTTATGGTAATGATCATAAACAAACTTCACCTTTCACTAAAACAGCTTGGGATGGGAAACCAATGCACGCAGAGGTGTTTGCTACAGTAGATCAAGCTGTAGGAAATATAACATTTACACCCAATGGGGACTTAGTGTACAGCCATCATCCATTTTTCTCACCAACCGATAGGGTTGTAAGATATGATACAGCGACTAAAACAGCTGCTCCTTTTCCCAATAAAGAATGGAATACGCCACGAAATACGGACGACCATTATCTGTCTGAAGTATTGGGTATCCGTAATGATGCTAATTCGATCATCTGGATGTTGGATATGGGGAAGCGTAACCACATCACCCCGAAGATTGTAGGGTGGAATACCTATAAGAACCAGCTCGAAAGAATTTATTACCTGACAGAGCCCGCAATTATAAAAACTTCACAACCCAATGACATGGTGGTTGACACAAAACATGGGATATTTATTATTGCTGATGAAGGCATTGGTAATGGTGGAGATGGCAGCAAGGCAGCACTCATTATTGTAGATATGAAAACAGGCATTACTAAGCGTTTGTTAGAAGGCCATCGGACAACACTTCCAGAAAATAAACCAACCATTATTAACAATACCCCACTAGCCATTAACAATAAACCATTGCTGGTGGGTGCTGATGGCATCACTGCAGATAAAGACTTTGAATGGCTGTACTATGGACCGCTGAATGGCTCTAAAATCTATAGAGTGAGGATTGATGATCTACTTGATGAGCAAATAACAGCCTCAGCATTGGATGAAAAAATTCAAACATATTCATCCAAGCCGAACAACGGTGGCTTGAGCATTGATGCGAATGGGAACCTTTATCTTACAGCAATGGAAACTAATAGTGTGGCTGTCATACTTGCTAAAGACAAAAGTGTACAGCAGCTCACCTCTGATATTAACTTAAAATGGCCTGATGGCATTAGTTACAATGCTGCCGATGGATATATGTATGTTTCTGCAGCACAAGTACATCTAGGGGCAGTTTTCCATAATGGAGAAAACCAGGCAGCTGCGCCTTATTATATTTTTCGTTTTAAACCTATAGCAGAAGGTGCACCTTTTAGATAATTTGGCAGTTCAGTAGTGTATCAAAAAGTATGATTTGAAATTTGAGAATAAACAGCGAAGGCGAATTTTGTGATTGTGAAAACTCAAAATTTAAGTTGCCCTCACTGTTTAGGGGCAAAAGCTATAAAAAATAGTCTAAGAAAGAGTGGTTTTCAGAACCACCGTTGTAATGTGTGTGGTAAGCAGTTTCAAGATGAGTACTTGTATTTGGGAGCTGAGAAAAAGAACAAAGATTTGGCTACTAGGATGAGCGAGAGGATCTGGAACCAGGGATATTTCTGAAGTTTTGGGAATTAGTACAGCTTGTGTTCTACGAGTTTTACTATCTCATGCTGATGTGGGATTAAATCCTCGATACCCCTCTTATCATCAAATACAGGTGGATGAGCTTTATAGTTTTGTTCAGAAGAAGAAAAAGAAAGTATAGGTTTTGTATGCTTGTTGTGCTCAAACAAAAGAAATATTGGCACTAACTATGGAAAATAGAAGTAAAAGAACTGTAAAAGAGCTTTTTAAACGCTTGAAAGGTGTCCAAGTAAACTTCTGGTTTACGGATGCATGGAAAGCTTTCGAAAAGATATTTCCTCCAGAAAATCACCTTATTGGTAAAGGGTTTACAAAAGCCATTGAAGGATTAAACGCGTCTTTAAGAAATGCTTGTAATTAATCCGAAGAACTACCGCATTTTCTAAGAAATTGATAAATCACTGGTGTGCCGTTAAACTTAGTTATGGCTGCCAGAAATTTAAAGACATCATAGATTTAAAAACACTATCCTTAAGACATATGATTCAAAGTCTTTTTTACTTTCATGACTGTCCCCTTGGCCACTTGCGCTAATTGGGCAATTTCCCGAATACTGTAAGTCCCCGCTGTTAGATATTTGATAACCTTAGGATAATCTGCCTTAAGCTGTTCTGTTGATTTAGTAGAACCCTCTTTCCGCCCAATATGCTTACCCTGTCGTCTAGCTTCCGCCTGACCAGAACGAATCCGTTCAGCTAGTAGTTCAGTCTCCATACGAGCCTGTTCACTAAAGATCATAAATATCAATGAAGCCGCAGGATTACGTTTACCGTTGGCAAGAAGTGTTTCCATCCCATAATTATGGATATAAATCGATACGCCTAACGCTGTCAATTCTTCCAATAATAAGTAGGTCTCAGCTGATCTTCTACCCAACCTAGACACTTCAGTGATCAACACTTTTTTGATCTTTCGCGCCCTCACTAACTCTACTAGCTGCTCAATATCGTTTCTTTCAATACGATTTTTCTTAGACCCACTCACAGTGATCGCCATAGTAGAAATGACCACCCAATTATTTTTATCAGCCACTAGCTGAAGATCTGCCAGCTGCCTGGATGGGTCTTGGGTCGTTGAAGAAACCCGAGCAAATAAAACTACTGGTACCATATATTATGGCCGCCAAGTTACAAAATAGGCTTCCAAAGTGGATAATAATATAGTAACCTAAAAACACCTTTGTCTAAAAATCTGCTCTAAAATCAACGAACAAGCTTATAAATGGCATATGTCCCCCCTCCAACTAGAGCCACCGCCCCTACTACTGCTACCAGTGGTACAACATATGCAAGTGCAATAGCAGCAAGTATCCCTCCGGCTGACCCTACTGCAAGTACTCCCCCCTCTACTGTTTTCATTTCTTTGGTATTCAATTTATGAACACCAAAGAGATCTACATTTAATTTTTTCATATTTCTCTATTTTTAAATTTTAAAATAATAAACAAAACAATAAAGAAATTATTATTTCATTTTTATTAAATAAATTAAAAAAAATAAAAAAAACCAATTATATCATCGTGATCCTACAAAATCAGCTTGAAAGTATAATTACCATTAACTTTATGCTGCGTACAAGAGCTGATCACTAGTAATTCTTGTACACTATTCTAATAAACAACCATGTCCATACATACGCTACTAAAACAGTACTGGGGATATTCCACCTTTCGCCCATTACAAGAAGACATTATTCAATCCGTCTTAAAAGGACATGACACACTTGCCTTAATGCCAACTGGTGGGGGGAAATCCCTTTGTTTTCAAATTCCTGCCCTATTTAGTCCAGGTATCTGCATCGTAGTCTCTCCTTTGATTGCGCTCATGAAAGATCAAGTCGAATTATTAAAAAGTAAAGGGATAGCAGCTACAGCAATTATTTCAGGTATGGGCAAACGCGAAGTGGATATCCTACTCGATAATTGCGTTTTTGGACAAATCAAATTTTTATATCTATCACCAGAGCGCCTGCTTTCTGAGTTAGTAAGAGAGCGGATCCGACATATGAATGTAAATCTTTTTGCCATTGATGAAGCGCATTGTATTTCTCAATGGGGATATGATTTTAGACCCCCCTATATTCAGCTGGCCAAGCTTCGAGAACTACATCCTCAAGTCCCTATGTTGGCACTAACGGCAACAGCTACTAAAAAAGTTATTGCTGATATTCAAGATAAGCTGGCATTCTCCAATGGACGCATATTTCGAAAGTCATTCGAACGTAAAAACTTAAGCTATATCGTTTTAAATGAGGAAAATAAGCTTAATAAATTAGTTCACATAGCCCATAAAGTGGCCGGTAGTGGGATCGTATATGTTCGTAGTAGAAGAAGAACAGAAGAAATTGCACGGTATTTAAATACCAACAACATTCCAGCAACATACTATCATGCAGGAATAGACACCTCCTCTCGCACCCAAAAACAAAACGACTGGAAAACTGGACACATCCGAATCATGGTTGCCACTAATGCTTTTGGCATGGGTATCGACAAAGCTAATGTCCGTTTTGTTGTTCACTTAGATCTACCAGAAAGTTTGGAGGCTTATTATCAAGAAGCAGGCAGGGCTGGACGCGATGAAAAAAAAGCCTATGCCATTTTATTGTGTAACGAGTCGGATAGAATGCAGCTATTAAAGCGATTGGAACTCAGCACCCCTTCCATCCAAGAAATCAAACAAGTTTATCATCATTTGGGGAATTATTACCAACTAGCCCATGGTGCAGGTAAAGGCTTATCTATGAATTTTGACCTGCCTAATTTCTGTACGCGCTTCCAATTAGATTCCCTGAAAACAATACATGCACTCAAGTTTTTGGAACGTGATGAATACATCAGCCTGAGTGAATCGGTACATTTGGCTTCTCGTATTCAAATCATAACCACTGGCGAAGAACTCTATCGTTTTCAAGTGCAACAATCCGACTACGATTTTTTTATTAAGGTACTATTACGTACTTACGGGGGCTTATTTGACCATTTCGTCCCAATTAAAGAAAATGATTTAGCCAAACGAATCGGAATCAGTACACTGGATGTGATCAAACGTTTAACGAAACTCCAATCCTTACAGCTACTCCAGTATCTGCCCCAAACTGATCAGCCCCAATTGCTATGGATTAAACCTCGCACCGACATACAGCAGCTATTCATTGATCGAAAACATATCCTAGAACGCCATCGCGTACACCAACAACAAATAGAATCAGTGATTGCCTATTCCCAAGAACCCATTTGTCGAAACATCCAGTTACTCCATTACTTTGGCGACCTGGAAGCGCAAAAATGCGGTATTTGTGACCACTGTCTGAACGAAAAAAGACGAAACCAACAAGAAGCAATCACCCATCAAATTACCAACGAACTATTAAAACGCCTCTCTAATGGACAAAAAATACTTGAAGAGCTTGTTTTAAGCATACCCACTGGAACAGAGGCCGAAAAATTAAAAGTGATTCGACTTCTACTAGATACTGGCTGGATTGAATCAGATGGCCACACTTATCGCCTAACCCCCAGTGCTCCAGTTCATTAATTACCTTAAACATCCCTAATCAAAAAAGCATTATAACCACTATCAAATTTTGTTGCCAGTGTCAAAAATAAACCTTAAACCAGCTCATATTAAAGGGCAATATTTTCTTAACTTCGCGTTTGCTTTGCGTGCATTAATTGCACATGTAAAAAACCACCCAAAAGATGCCAGAGGATATAGAAAACGAAAATTTAGTACCTGCAAACGATCGCGTAATCCCCATCAATATAGAAGAACAAATGAAATCGGCCTATATCGATTACTCGATGTCGGTGATTGTTTCACGTGCCTTACCTGATGTTCGTGATGGTTTAAAGCCTGTGCACCGCCGCGTATTGTATGGCATGCTCGATTTAGGAGTTACTAGCAATAAACCTTATAAAAAATCGGCCCGTATTGTCGGGGACGTACTGGGTAAATATCATCCGCACGGTGATTCGTCTGTTTACGATACGATGGTCCGTATGGCCCAGCCTTGGAGCTTGCGCTATCCAATGGTTGATGGACAAGGAAACTTTGGCTCCGTTGACGGGGATCCGCCCGCAGCGATGCGTTATACTGAAGCACGCTTGCAGAAAATAGCGGAGGAGATGCTCGCCGATATCAATAAAGAGACGGTCGATTTTCAATTAAATTTTGATGATTCATTAGAAGAGCCCACCGTGCTGCCCTCCCGTATTCCTAATCTATTGGTGAATGGGGCCTCAGGTATAGCTGTGGGTATGGCTACAAACATGCCTCCTCATAATTTAACAGAAGTAGCCAATGCCATCGTCGCCTATATCGACAACAAAGAACTTAGCATCTCTGAGCTAATGCACTACATCAAAGCCCCTGATTTTCCAACGGGGGGTATTATTTATGGCTATGCAGGCGTTCAGGAAGCATTTGAAACAGGCCGTGGGCGAGTTGTTATGCGAGCTAAAGCCGAAATCGAAACCTATGGATCTGATCGTGAGCGTATCATTGTGACTGAAATTCCTTATCAGGTGAACAAAGCCAACATGATTGAACGTACGGCTGAATTGGTAAATGAAAAGAAGATCGAAGGTATCTCTGAAATACGCGATGAATCAGATCGGGAAGGAATGCGCATTGTATATGAAATCAAACGCGATGCTAACGCCTCCATTGTGCTTAACAATCTATTTAAATACACTGCACTACAAACTTCCTTCAGTGTGAATAACATCGCTTTGGTGAATGGTCGCCCGATGCTCCTGAACCTGAAAGATATGATTCGACATTTTGTCAATCATCGCCATGAAGTGGTTATTCGTCGTGTAAAATATGATTTGTCAGAGGCTGAAAAGCGCGCACATATTTTGGAAGGCTTACTAGTTGCACTAGATCATCTGGATGAAGTAATTAAGCTGATCCGTTCCTCAAATACACCAGAAGATGCTCGTTTGGGTTTGATGCAAAATTTTGGCCTAACCGATATCCAAGCTAGAGCCATTCTGGATATGACCTTAAGACGCCTAACCGGACTTGAGCGCGATAAAATCAAAGAAGAATATGCCGAATTGATGAAGACCATCGAGTCGTTAAAAGCCATCTTGGCTGATGAAGGCTTGCGAATGAAAATCATCAAAGAGGAGACCGTCGAAATACGCGATAAATTTGGCGATGAACGCCGGACTTCTATCATACACTCGGCGGAAGATATGCGAATGGAAGACTTTGTAGTAGACGAAGAGGTAGTAATCACCATATCCCACGAAGGCTATATCAAACGAACTCCACTCACCGAGTATCGCAGACAAAGTCGCGGAGGCAAAGGGGCTATGGGGTCTCAATCGCGTGACCAAGATTTTATTGAACACATCATCATTGCCTCCAACCACAATTACATGCTATTTTTTACAGAGGCAGGACGTTGCTTCTGGCTACGTGTATTCGAAATCCCAGAAGGCACTCGCACAAGCAAAGGACGAGCGATTCAAAACATCATCAATATTCCCAAACAAGAAAGTATTAAAGCCTATATCAAAGTAGTGAACCTGAAGGATCAAACCTATTTGGACAACAACTTTATTATCATGTGTACCAAGAAGGGGACGATTAAGAAAACATCACTTGAGGCATATTCTCGTCCACGTGCCAATGGAATTAACGCCATCAATATCAACGAAGGTGATCAGCTCCTAGAAGCCTGCATGACTGATGGGAATAGTGAAATTGTGATGGCCTTACGTTCCGGAAGAGCAATACGATTTAATGAATCGACCGTTCGACCTATGGGACGCACGGCTACTGGAGTCCGTGGAATTACTTTGGCACATGATCTGGATGAAGTGATCGGCATGATCAGCATTAACAGTACAGAAACGACTGTACTGGTTGTATCAGAAAAAGGTTATGGGAAACGTACGGATATTGGTGATTATCGCGTGACTAATCGTGGCGGGAAAGGTGTTAAAACGATCAACATTACAGACAAAACGGGTCAGCTCGTTGCCATCAAAGGAGTTACGGATTCGGATGATTTAATGATCATTAACAAGTCAGGCATAGTAATCCGCATTGGTGTGAACCAGCTTCGGATAATGGGCCGAGCAACACAAGGTGTACGCTTAATTACACTTAAAGGAGATGACTCTATCGCTTCAATTGCCAAAGTGGAACGTGAAGACGAGGAGGCAGAAAGCGATGAAAATCCTAATACATAAACCAATGAAAATTAAATACTTAGCAATCACAATTGCATTAGCCATCATCACACAGGTTACACTAGCCCAAAGAGGTGAACTGGCCAATGCCAAATCCAACTATGAAAAATATACCGAGTTAAAGCAATTTAAATCAGCTGGACTAGGCGCTACTAATTTGCAAGAAGCTAAGACCTCTATCGATAAAGCTGTTGTTCATGAAAAAACAACTAGCGATCCTTTAGCTTGGACTTACAAAGCATTGATCTATGCTGATCTGGCATTACTTGACTCCGTGGTTAGCAAAACGGAACCACTTATATCTGAAGCATCCGATGCCCTAAAAAAAGCCTCTGATCTAGATAAGGCAGGCACCAATAAATCTTTAATCGACCAAGCAAGGGTATTGATCTACCGATATGAACTAAATAAAGGGGTTAAAGATTACCAATCATCTCGATATGATGATGCTTTTAATGCATTCAGCAAAGCACTGAATTATAAGCCCGGAGATACCACACTGACTTACTATACAGGGTTATCAGCTATTAATGCCAAAAACTATAAAGCAGCTATCCAAAATTACGAACAGCTAACGAAAACTAGCTTTTCATCCAATCGACAAATTTACTTGGATCTTTCCCGACTTTATGTTATGCAAGGAGATACGCTTTCAGGTATCCGCGTGGCTTCCGAAGGATCTAAAAAATACACAACTGATGTGCCCCTAGCCACTCAAGAAATAGAACTCAATTTGATGATTGGCAAACAAAAAGAAGTCATTAACAAAATCATTGACCAGGCTCAGAAGAATCCTAAGGATAAACTATATCCATTCTATTTGGGCATTGCTTACAGCGCTAACAATGAACCTGTTAAGGCAGAAGAAGCCTATAAAAATGCCATCACCATCGATCCTAACTATGCAAATGCCTATTTAAACTTGGCGGGCATATTGCTCAATAGAGGTATAGACACTTATAATACAGCCAATAAACTCCCCCAAAACAAACAAAAAGAATATGATGAGATGATCAAAAAAGCTTATGCTCAATTTGATGTCGCTTTGCCCTATCTCCAAAAAGCTGCCGATTTAGACCCCACATCACGACTAGCACTAGAGAACCTAAAAAAATACTATTTCATCAAAAAAGACAAAGCAAAAGAAGATGAGATCAACAAGCGACTTAGTACATTGAAATAAAAAATGAACATTACCATTCTCTTCAAAAAAATACGTGATAAATTCTCGCCTACTCATTCCCCCTCCTTTAGAGAGGGTCAGGATGAGGCTATTATATTCATATGAAGGTTGCTGGATTTACATTCATTCGCAACGCTGTTAAAAATGACTATCCGATTGTCGAAGCCATCAGATCGATATTGCCTATTTGTGATGAATTTGTAATCGCTGTTGGCCAATCCGAGGATGAAACTTTATCGTTGATTCAAAAAATTGACTCTCCCAAGATCAAGATTATTGAAACCGTTTGGGATGATTCCCTAAGAGAAGGTGGAAAAACATTCGCCATAGAAACCAACAAAGCATATCATGCCATCTCCGACGATACAGATTGGGCCTTCTATATTCAAGGAGATGAATGTGTCCATGAGCAATATTTGCCAATCATCAAGCAAGCCATGATCGATTACTTGAATCAAGAAAACGTTGAGGGGCTACTATTCAAATACAAACATTTTTATGGATCATACGACTATTATGCCAGCTCCAGAAGGTGGTACCGAAATGAAATACGCGTCTTAAAATTCAATAAAACAGTAAGTTCCTACCGCGATGCACAAGGATTTCGAAAAAATGGTCGGAAGATTAAAGTTAAACCAATAGATGCCTACATCTATCACTATGGCTGGGTAAAACCTCCTAAAGGATTAACAAACAAAATTCGAAACTTTAATCAATTTTATCATGATGAGCAGTGGATCAGGGAGCATATCCCTCAAACTCTAGAGTTTGACTATGGCAATGCCGATATCCTCGAAAAGTTCGAAGGCACTCACCCAACAGTGATGCAAAAGAGAATTGATGCCGTAGGCTGGAAGTTTGATTTCGACCCAAGAATATTGAAAAATAAAACAGACCTCCGAAGGCGAATCTTACAAGGTATCGAACATTGGACGGGTTGGCGAATTGGGGAATACAAAAACTATAAAATTGTTTAGAACAACCCAAAATGGGTATAAACACTGTTTATTTATTCAACGCCAAAACTGATTTTTGTGCAACAACATCACATACTAGACGGCAGAAAATTTCAAATCACAATCAAACGACTCTGCCATCAATTAATTGAAAATCACAACGATTTTTCTAATTCTGTACTCATTGGTATACAACCCAGAGGCGTTTTTTTAGCTAGCCGCATAAAAGAAGAATTAAAGCAGATCCTACCACAAGCCCAGATTAAAATAGGGAACCTAGATATTACTTTCTTCCGCGATGATTTTCGGCGAAAAGAGGGAATGCATCTACCTAGCAGCACTCACATTGACTTCCTTATCGAAAATAAAAAAGTGATCCTGATTGATGATGTACTTTGGACAGGTAGAACCATCCGAGCCGCTCTGGATGCAATCCTTGTTTTTGGAAGACCTCAAAACGTAGAGCTACTCACACTAGTAGATCGTCGTTACGCGCGACACCTACCGATAAAAGCTGACTATGTCGGTATTCAAGTGGACACCATTTATTCCCAAAAGGTAATTGTGCGCTGGAAAGAAGCTGACACTGAAGATCAAGTCATCCTGCTATCTGAGGAATAAAAGACTCACCCGAACCCTCTCCTTTGGAGAGGGAGGATGTTTGTATAGAATAACTAAACAACATACCCCCTAATTGCGAGACCCAGCACATCATGATAGATCAAACACAAAAATTGAGTACTAGACACCTCTTAGGCATCAAAGATCTCAGCCAAAGTGACATCGAGCTTATTCTATATACAGCCAATACATTCAAGGAGGTCATCAATAGACCAATCAAAAAAGTCCCCTCTTTACGAGACATCACTATTGCTAATCTTTTTTTTGAGAACTCAACTCGTACTAAACTATCCTTTGAACTTGCTGAAAAACGTTTGTCGGCAGATATCATCAACTTTGCTTCCTCAGCCTCTTCGGTTAATAAAGGAGAAACCTTGATCGATACCGTAAACAATATTCTAGCTATGAAAGTGGATATGGTGGTGATGCGTCATCCCTATGCTGGGGCCAGTATCTTCTTGAGCAAAAATGTCAAAGCTCAAATAATCAATGCCGGTGATGGTGCGCATGAGCACCCCACCCAAGCCCTGCTCGACGCCTTTTCAATCCAACAGAAATATGGTCAGGTACAAGGCAAAAAAGTAGCAATCATTGGAGATGTCCTGCACTCTCGGGTTGCACTTTCAAATATCTTGTGCCTTCAAAAACTAGGAGCAGAAGTGATGGTCTGTGGCCCTACAACCTTAATACCTAAATATATTGGTAGCTTGGGCGTAAAAATTGAACATCGTTTATTAAATGCCTTAAACTGGTGCGACGTAGCTAATATGCTACGCATTCAACTCGAACGTCAAGAGATAAACTATTTTCCATCCTTGCGTGAGTACACCCTAATGTATGGACTAAATAAGCAAATCTTAGACAGCTTGAATAAAGAAATCACTATCATGCATCCCGGGCCAATCAATCGGGGTGTAGAATTAACTAGTGACGTAGCAGATAGTAAACAGTCGATTATTCTAGATCAAGTAGAAAATGGAGTCGCAGTCCGGATGGCTGTATTATATTTGCTTGCTAGTAGCTGATACTCTTACTATCAAATTTTACATGCCTTGATTTTTTTAGCTTTAAATAAGCTCTTATTATAAATTAGTACAATTATCGATTTCATGACTGCACGCAATACGTTCGTTATTAAATTATTGCTCTTAGCCTGCTTGATTCATTCGGCACGAGCACAACAAACAGTTTGGTTCGATACAAATCAGCATTATAAGCTAGGAATCGAATTGTTAGACAAACAAAAATATGTAGCTGCAGCAGAACAGTTTTCCTGCGTGCAGAAATCAACAGATAAAACATCTATTATATTAGATCGCCAGCACCTAAGTTTACTCCAAGAAAATGCACAATATTACCAAGCTTATTGTGCCTTAAAATTAGGTAATCAAAATGCGGAAAGCTTGTTTCTTGAGTTCATTAAGGAACATCCTTACAATATCCATGTCCCCATGACCTACTACTGGCTGGGCTCTTCCTATTTTGAGCAAAAAAACTATCCCAAGGCCATCCAATGGTTTGAGAAAGTCAAACAACATGACTTATCTGCAGGTCAAGACAAGACACGCCGTTTTAAATTAGCTTATGCTTATTTCCAATCCAAAGACTATACCCATGCTAAACCCCTCTTTGAAGCCCTTAAAAGTGAGGAGAGTAATTATATCAACCCTTCTAAATATTATTTTGGCTTCATTAGCTATCTCTATGCTGACTATAGAACCGCATTACACGAGTTTAATCAATTGAAGAGCGTAAACGAGTACCAGGAGATATGCCCTTATTATATTGCTTCAATCAACTTCTTAGACAAAAAATATGATGAAGCCGTAAGCGATGCCATTCCCATGCTCGAAGGGAATAACCCACCGTTTGAAGCCGAACTTTGTCGAATTGTTGGTGCATCCTATTTTGCTAAATCGGATTATAAAAATGCAGCCACTTATTACCAACGCTTCCAAAATAAAGATCAGGGAGTAACTCAAAGCAGTCAAGATAGTTATCAAATAGGCTATACCTATTACCGACTGAATGAATATACAAGAGCCATCGATGAATTAGAAAAACTAAATACACTCGATCCTTATTTTCAAAACGCCATGATTACATTGGGTGAGTGTTTCCTAAAAACAGGAAATAAACAAGCCGCAAGAAATGCTTTTTTCAAAGCCTATAAACTAGGTTCGGATATGGAACTCCAACAAGAAGGACTGTTCAACTATGCCAAACTATCCTACGAATTGGAATTCCATCAAGTGGCACTAGATGCAGCCCAAGAGTATATCAAAGCCTACCCTGGCTCAAAACGTACCGATGAGGCTAAAACATTATTAGGCGAGATTCTACTCAGCACCAAAAACTATAAAGAAGCCATTGACATCTTAGAAAGCATCCCCAACAAAAATATTCATGCCAAAGAAGCTTACCAAAAAGTAACTTATTACAGAGGTTTGGAATTTTACAATGAGCGTGCCTTTCCTAATGCCATATCCTCATTTCTACGATCAAATAATTATCCCATTGATGCCGAAATTGAAGCTCTTTCAACCTATTGGATGGCAGAGGCCATGTTTGAAGTTCGAAAATTTGGCGAATCCGTTGAAAAATTTGAATATTTCTTAACCCTACCTGCTGCCAGGAAAACCGGCGTCTATAATTACGCCAATTACGCGCTTGCCTACGCCGCATTTGGAAATGATAATTATAAGGTAGCAGCCACCTACTTACTCAACTTTTTACGGGGCAATGAAAAAGACGAGAATACCACGGGGGATGCCACATTACGTCTAGCAGATGCTTATTTTGCATTGAAAGATTATGAAAATGCACTTAGATATTACAATAGAATCATCGCCAACCAAGCAGCCAGCGTCGACTATGCACTATTTCAACGGGGTATGATTGAGGGTTTACAAAATCATAATGATCTCAAAATAGCAACCCATCAGTCCTTATTACAACAATTCCCAGCTTCCAACTATGCAGACGATGCAGGTTTTGAAATCGCGTATACCTATTTCGTAAAAGGCGATCTAGAACAAGCTAAAGCTGGTCTCAAGGCCTTTATTGACAAATACCCACGAAGTAGTTATGTACCACGTGCCTTGGTGACAATTGGTTTAGTCCAATACGATCAAAATCAAGATAATGATGCACAAGAAACATTTAAGCGGGTAGTTAAGGAATACCCCAGTACCGACGAAGCTAAACAAGCACTTGAGTCCATCAAGAATATCTATTTAGACAAATCGGATGCTAATGGATTTTTAACTTATGCCAACTCGACCAATATTGGCAATTTAAGCACCGCCGAACAAGACAATATTACCTTTCAAGCAGCCAACAACCTCTTCGTCAAAGGTGATTATCAAGGGACATTCGAGGCGGTCAATGCTTACTTTGATAAATTCCCTAAACCAATCCAAGAAAAACACGCCCGATTTATTCGTGCCGAAAGTTTGGTCAAACTTGGTCGACCTGATGAAGCCATACCAGACTATGATTTCATCCTCAACGACTGGACTAGCGAATTTACTGAACGCGCATTAATCAGTATATCAAAGGTCTATTTCGCCCAAAAGAAATACAATGAAGCAATCGTCTATTTGAAGAAACTAGAACTTACCACTGAATATAAAGCCAACTATGGGTTCGCTATCAACTACCTCATGGAAGCTTATTCTAATATAAAAGTGCCTGATGAAACACTAAAGTATGTGGAGATGATCAGAGAATCTGAAAAATCCTCCGAAGAAGAAAAGTGTCGAGCAAGCTTATTCGCAGGCAAAGCCCATCTCCTTAAAGCAGATACCACTTTGGCAATCAAAGAACTAAATTATGCTGCCAGTAAAACACAAACCATCACTGCAGCAGAATCCAAATACCTGGTTGCCACCCTACAATATTTGAAAAAAGATTATAAAGCCTCTCAAAAAACAGCCTTCGAATTAATCAATAAAATGCCCTCTTACGACTATTGGGTAGCTAAAAGTTTCATCTTACTTGCGGATAATTATGTTGCTTTGAAAGATATTTTTCAAGCCAAAAGTACGCTTCAAAGTATATTAGAACATTACAAAGGAAAAGACGACGACATTATCCCAACAGCCAAAGAAAAGTTTGATCAATTGAAAAATATTAAATGAAACCATCCATTTTAACATACCTGCTTACTTTAAGCTTGCTCCTGTCAGCCAGTATATTAGCTGCACAAGTTAAAAAAAGCAATAAGCCCCTTACCGAAAAGGGCACCAAACAGGAGCAGCCCAAAGGAGAAATTACTGAAGAAGTAGAAGTTGTAAGGCCTTACAAACCCATCCTAGCAGATGCCGTAAAAATTCGTAAGAGCCCAGACCTAACTAATAATCCTACTTTTAAACCTGTACTGATTTATACCATTCTAGATAAAAAGTTGGCATTAGATTCAAACATTGCTCCCTTACAAGCACAAAAATTAGTCGAACAAAAAGTAGCAACCCCTACTAATAACTATCTAAAGGCTGCAATAGGAAATTTTAACACTAGCCAGGGTGAACTCTATCTAAATAATGGAACAGACGAAGCACTACAGGTTGGTCTGTCTATTAAACACCTTGCACAGCAGGGAAACATCGACAAGCAACAATTTTCACATCAAACAGTTTCCACATTCGGACGTAGCATAGGCACCCACACCACACTCGGCGGACGAGTAAATTACGATCGAAAACAAGTCTATTTTTACGGGTTTGATCCCAACATAGCAACTGCAGCAGTTAGTCCAGGTCAGCAACGTTTCAGTTTAGTTGAAGGTAATGCAGAACTATTGAGTAATTATGCAGCAGGGAATCGATTCAGTTATAAACTGAACACAAATGCTTATTTATTCAATGATCGTTTTAATGCCAAGGAAAACAATCTCACCATATCTACCTCATTACATCAGGTTGTAAATAAATTCAATTTCGGTGTCCATGCATCCCTAGATCTAACCAATTCGAAAGACATCACTTATTCCGTTAATAATCACATCACCAGAATCAATCCGAATGTACAATTCCAAGCAAGTGACTTTATTTTAACCCTTGGTCTAAACATCGTTCAAGAACAAGCCTCTCAAAATCGACTCAATGTATTGCCTGCCGTAAATGTGGTTATACCTCTTGCGTCCAGCTATGCAAGCATATTTGCTGGTGTAAATGGAGATGTCATCAAAACCAATTTGAAATCTCTCAGTTTGGAAAATCCTTATCTAAACCAAAATATAGCCATCACTAATACTATTGAACGGCTTCATATCTATGGGGGGATCAAAGGGAATATGGGACATGCTTTTGGATTCAAAGCCACAGCATTTTATAAGGATATAGAAAACATGCTACTCTTTCAAAACAATCCGAGCATGGTCAATCGCTTCGATGTGGTTTATGACCCTGGGAAAAGTAGTCTCTTCGGCTTAGATGGAGAATTAGAAATTAAAGCGTCAGACGCCTTTAACCTAACAGGAAAAGCCCAAATCAACAGTTACAAAATGGCCACAGAACAAGAAGCCTGGCTAAAGCCTAACTTATGCCTAGAATCTACCCTTAAAGTAAAAATAACTAAGGCTTTCTCTCTGGATGCCTCACTTACCTTTGCCGGTGAAACTGACGCTAAAGTCATCGATCCGCTTAACTCACAAACTAAAAGCGTTAAAATTGATAGCTTTACTGATATCAGTGCTGGCGCCGAATGTAGAATCGTCAGAAATGTAAGACTATATCTCCGAGCGAATAACATTTTAGGCAAATCCTATCAACAGTATTTATATTATCCTAAACTTGGCTTTAATATCTTTGGGGGGCTTAATTTCTCGTTTTGATGCAGAATTGTGCAGCGTAATTTATATTGCAACGTAATTTCAACTCGTCAAAAAGACAAAAAAATTAAAAGAAACATGTAATAAACAAGTCCATATCAGAGCTGGTATGGTCGATTGCTCGACTTCTCTACTCTTTAGATAAAAATAATTGAGAATGATCCCGCCGAAAAATGTATAAACTACATACAAAAGATTGTATGTATGATTAAATGCAAAAAGAATACTAGGTACAATAAGCAGTATATAGAAGCGCGTAGTAAATGCTCGCAGGACGAGGTTTGGAAAAAAATTACATAAAAAAGTTTCTCCACACGGAGCAAGAATGATAGCAAAGATAAACTCTACCCCTTTACCTGCGTCTTGTATCCTTGGCTTGGCAGCATAATGAAAATACAGCTCATTTAAAAAACCCCAAAAATAGCCATTGAGTATTGATGCCAATAAGCATAACACAAAAAGTTTGTGTGTGTATTTGATTTTTATAGGTGTTAATTTATTTTTTAATAATGCTGAAGTAATCATAAGCAGTTTTTAGAGATTATAATATTATCGCTCATGTGAGCGTACGAAAATTTAAGGAGGTTTTATAAAACCTCCTTAAATTTTATAGCTGATAGCCCCCATTAACAGCACTAGTCGAGGAAGGATCTTGCGCTACCCAACGAAAAAGTCTTCCCGTCCAATATCCTAACATGAATGCTACATTTCCTCCTTCTATTTCCTTAACTTCAGTTATTGATAATTCTTGTAATTCAGTGTAATTTTTATCTAGTTCCATTTTAATACAATTTATATAGTTAATCCTCTCTTATTTCTATTGGTGTTAATTTTTAATGTCCCCCATCGTGGAACCCCTGACGAAATCCATCATAAAAGTCAGATAGAAAATCAAAAATACCGATCACTCCAGCCCATTTAGGAACATTTTCACCATATAGTTACTGCATTTCGATTTGATCTAGTTCATCTAGATCATAGTCATTCAAGTATATGTTTTTCATAATTATAATTAATAAATAGTTTTTTATAATTTCTTTTAAATAAAATATTTTATATAATAAAGCAATAAAATAAAAATTAAAAGAAAACTAAAAAATTGCAGGTAGCCTAAAATGAGCTTTACAGCTTTGTCTGGAACAAAAAAAGGTGTGGATTCTGTATGCCTATTGTCAGAAAACTAATGAAATACTAACCCTAATCATGGGAAAATGGAATAGAAAAATAGTAAAGGAGCTATATAAACCCTTGCAGCACCTAAAACTGGATTATTTACACAGATAATTGGGAGCCCTTCAAGACGGTATTTCCACAGCTAAAACGTAGAACAGCTATTAAAATGGTTATGATCCACAGAAATACTCTGAAATAACTCATTTAAAAGCACTATCAATGAAAAATGGGCTACCAAATTTTATTTGGTTAGCCCATTTTATCCTAAAAAGTCTTTTAGCAAATCACACTAAGGAAACTCTATTTTATTGAGGACGCTGTGAATCTCTTGTTCCGGCTGCACCTGACGCTTGTGCCCCAGTGTTTGGATTATAATTACTATAGGTAGTTTTATGGGTAATCATCTGACCTTCCCCATTCCAAACCCTAGTTCTAGTGACCCTCTTTCGTACACCATCCTGGCCCATGATATTCTCCATTTCTTTTACAATTGTCTGAGTTACCCTCCCATTGACTACATCATGTTTTGTAGTAGTTTTTTTAGTAACTCCCGGGTTTCCTCCATTAGTAATTATTCGGTTTCCTCCGGGTGCGCCGTGCCGCGCCTGTGGGGAAGAGGAGTTAGATTGGCCTCCAGAAGTTGAAACGATTGAAACCGGACGGTCTAGAATAAGGGGTGCTTCCTTTTGGCAGGAAGTACTCAATAATCCAACAAGAACAAAACTGTACGAAAATTTTAAATAATATTGCATGATTTTATTTGATTTTTTTGAAAAGAGCTAATTAAAAGAAGGCAGCCTCAAAGAATATTGTTTGAAGCTGCCTTCTTTTAATTAGGACGTTGAGACTGTCCTATGTTATAATTATTAGAACTGCCAGTTGGCTGATAAACAAAAATAAAAATATCTTCCGAGCTTGAATTTGATCCGCTACGTGGACGCTGAAACCTACTTGTGAGTGTGGAAGAGTCATGAGATGTCGAACCCTTTGATTGAAGTAGCCTATAAAGGTCTGAGCCCCTCCTATTATTTCTTTGTATATCCCCACCCTTCTTACTAGCACCAACCGTAGTGATCTCATTGGGCTTAGTCAGCGAAGATGGGGGTTTGAGCGTCGACGAAGGTGGGGGGCCGCCTTTACCCGAAGTTAGGGCAGATGAAACTGGTTGATCTGGAATTATAGGTGCTTCCTTTTGGCAGGAAATACCCAATAATCCAATGAAAATAAGGCCGCACATAAATTTCAAATAGTTTTGCATGATTTTGCAATTAGATTGATTAAAAACTAGGGCTTGTTTAAAGTTTACTCAAGAAAAATAGACCGCAAGTATAGCAGCAAAAAATGAAAAAATAGCATCCCAATACAACAAATATGTAGTAGACACTTTTTAAAAACCTACTTACTGTTTGCAAACCTTTGTTGACAATACATAGCCTCCAGGCACTTTTACTTGCAAAATATAAAGAGTACCTCCATCTAATATTTTATTAAGTGTGAACTCATCGTCCTTTTGAACATTTGAAATAGTTGATGAATATATCATCGATCGGGAAGTAAGTTCGTACAGATTTACTTGTATCTCACTAAAAGGTTCTTCCATATTTTTTATTGAAAAGTGAATATTGTCCGAAACACAATTAGGATTAACGACCAGCTCTAAACTCTTTGGCGGATCAATACTATTCTGATCCTCAACAAAAGATAAAGTTGACGTTAAAGATGGCCCTGGATTTGAGGCTGCACTTCGATTAGTAGTAGGAACAAAAAAAGGATTAGAATCTGGTGAATAGTCGGTCCACTTCCCTACATAATTACAGAATGCTTTAGTACGAGCTACCCGTCTAATAGTTTTATCTGGATAGTCAAAAAACTGGGGCAAAATATCCGTTATTACACGCTCTTTGGTTATTTTGCCGTCCTTATCTACAGCATAACGCTGAACTAACTTATTGTAATATTTTTCCACATGATCCCACAAATCCGTTTCCTTTTTAACCTCTATGGTATACTGATCATATAAATTTCCACTGTGTTTTAATCTATACTCTAGTTCATCATTCGCATTGATCATAACTTCTGGAGCCTCCGGGTTAGTACATGGTTTATGATATACAAACACCGTTTGTATACCTCGATCATTCACAACACATTGAGGTGTAACACGGAAGGATACTTTAGCTTCATTACCTAAATATTCATAGGTCAGTCCCGTACGCTCTTCATCAAAAGGATGGTTTCCAGTTCCAAAAACTGTCATATTCTTTCTTGAGTCTTCAAAGGTCTCATCATTTATGGCATATTCTACCTTATATTTAAGCGCGCCGGAAGGTGGCTCTTCCCATTCAATTGTAACACCACCACCTAATTTAGGGGTCGCTCTGAAGCTATTCAATGGTACCACGCACGGCTTATAGTCAAAGGTATACTCCTCAGAAGGTTCTGACCATTCCGATAATGCCCCACATTTATATTGTACTTGGGCGATATAGGTTCCATACGGATATGAATCAAATATCACATCGGGTGTTTCACGGACCGGCTCTCCACTTACATAACTTCTGGGCGGCAAATCTGGATAAAATGTTTTCCCTAGATCCGTATTAACCAATTTTAACTTACTTTCTGTTGCGCTAGCTGGAATATCATATGAAAAATTTGCTATTAAACTACCTCCATTTCTAATAAAAGACTGCGTCATATTAACCGGAACTGGCAAACAATTTGTTGGCACATTAATCTGTTTCCATAATGGATTAGCTGGGTCACCATACTTGATTTCCCCATTCAGAATATATACCGCATAGTTTTGGATGGCAATGTCAGTGACCCCACTTGTCTTCATAAAAATTGACATAGAATTGATCAAACCATTGTCTGAATTTCGTGATGATAGCTCAGCTCTATAACTATTGATGTAATTGGATAACCCATTATCCGATCTAAAAATATATTTCACATAATTTTCTATAGTCTGATCACTATAATTTTGATATTGCCATTTAAACCCTACATCATCAATATACTGCCCAATATAATTTGGTGATTGATCATTCGGATCTCCATAACAATAGCGTATAGTAGGATAGAAAGGAACGTATACTGTTTTAAAATAAGGCATAGTAGGCCCATCCCTCCTCACTTGTACGCTGTGTTCCTGGTTGATCATTTTACTTTGCTCATTCCTAAGGCTCAATGAACTAGACTGCTGAGCCTCCATTCCGGTTGTCTTTGAATGAGTATAATCGTAGTGACCATTTGCCGTAATACTAAGATTTTTTTCCACGTGACCTACCAGATCATTACCAGCTTTAGCTCCAACACCTACCTGGACTGTTAAACTACCTCCTGCAGCATGTTGAGAGAGATCTGATGAATGAGTTCTGTCCACTTTACCGGTTTCATCAACTCTCGACGTCGCAATTGTTGCTCCTGTTCTAATGCTATTATTTACTATTTCAGATTGCCTGTAATATATTTCTCGACTCTCCCCTGCCCTATAAGTTGTGGTAGCCCAATAATGATGTGGATTGTCTTTTAGCGGAATCCATAGTGATATAATATCTGATTTTTTCACATCCCTGCTTTCATTCAGTTTACTATATACTTCATTCGTGGAAATGCTAACAAGTTGACCATTCTTTATTGCTTGCAAAGTACAGTCTATCCAAAAACCACTGATTACTTTAGGAGATTTAAAGATTTCTGTTTCGATGATGGATTGAACTTGTCCGTTTCCATCCAGGTACAGTACAGGATCCTTGGGCAGAGTTAACAGTCTATTTCTTTCTGTTAATGCATTCACATTATTTAGTAAGATAAGTTTTAGGGGCAAAGCAGGTATACAGTGATCTGCAGTAGCTATTATCTCTAATTCTTTTTTGGTTTTACTTGTAATATTTTTTAAATCCAGATCCACCATTTTTTCATCATTATCTTCTTTTGGATCAATAATGATCGACCGGACCGGATTATTAATCTCACTTAATCCATTTCCTCTATAGGAAAACTTTATCTGAATTGGTTTACTTATCGAATGATGAACTGGTTTTCGAATTTTTATTTTAAACGAAATCACTTGTCCTCCTTTTATCTCCGGAGGTGTTAATTGTTCACCACTTACCTCAGTAAGTGCATGCTTGTTATTCTTTACGAATACACTTAAGTCAAGTGGCAGTTTGAGCAAATCAATCGTTACTTGGCCTGAGGATATAAAATTATCCGCGCTAGCTGATAGCGTAATTTTTTGGGGATGATCACTGGTTTTTTTAACTGGAATAGCGAATTTGACTTCGTTCTCTCCTTTCTTGATCTCAATATTTTTTATCTGACTAATGCAATTTACATCCCCACCGTAAGTGAGTTTAACTGGAATCGATGCTAAATCATTGACCAATGTCTTTGGGATTTTTATGGTAGCTGATATAGATTCGCCCGCGTATACTTTTGTGTTTGTTACACTCAACTGAAGCTTTGTAACATCCGATCGAAGGATGCGAATATTCAATGGTTTAACTATATCAACACCAGAATTTTGAGTAGTTATTCGAAGCATTTTATCACCCTCTGTAGCTTTATTCAACCTAACCTGAAATATAGTCTCACTACCGCTCCCCGAAATAATTATCGGGGAGGATCTCCTGACAGGAACAACTAGCACAGCCCCATCTCCACTATAAACAGGTATGATTCTAGTTGAACCTGAGCTGCTTTCACCACAATTGAACATAGTGGCCTTTACTGTAAAGGATGAACCACCATACGTTTTCAATATATTACTTGTACTTGATATGAGAGTCGTTTCTTCACTCAATTTACGTATAGTAATACCTAATGAATTCGAGTCACGAAAATTTGGTGCAGTGGCACATATTTGAATTGCTCGGTCACTGTCATATTTTCTTTTTGCAACAAGATTAAATGACAATTCGTTTTCTCCAGCCTCTATCATCAATGGGTGTTCAAGCGGTTCAAAAGCATCCGCTATATTTTTCCCTCCATCATAAGTGAGGTTTAATGGGACAGAAACTTCGCTATTTCGAAGAATTTTTGCCGTGACTAAAAAGGGCACACCACCATCTACCTCTACAGCATCCGAACTTAGCATAAGCTTCGGCACATCAAACGCACGAACAACAATATTTAAAGGAGCAGAAGCTTGAAAATGATTGGTTGCAATTACTGAAAGTGTACGCACCTGATCACTACCAGTAACACCAGCTACAGGAAGATGAAATATTACATGATCATCATCGGCATCTATAATTTTTGTTTCGGTAGCACTTACCCCTCCCAAATTATGAGTAAGTGCTACAACCGTTTCACTTAACCTATGTTTACGCTCTGTTGGAATTTTGACCTTAACAGGAATATGGATGTCACCATACGTTCTTTTATCTTTTTCAGCAACACTTAATTCGAATGGATGTGTGCCTGATGATAATATCACTATTTCAAAGTTGTTGGAAGCTTTATAATGATCTGAGGTGCTCGCTGATATGATAAGTTTTTGGTCGGTGCTATTAACAACACTATTTACAGGAATTTCAAATAACACTTCGCTTTCTCCAATACCTATTGACTTAGTTAAACTGCTTGTGATTCCCCCTAAACTATACGTCAGCGTTACAGGTGTCACCGACAAAAAATTTTC
>JACCDN010693525.1_pt1 | contig 50121 bp, 50 predicted proteins | sample 7441691 | NCBI WGS metagenome assembly JACCDN01 (sample SAMN15323439, study PRJNA562643) | freshwater metagenome | isolation source: river surface water | place: USA:Blue River Watershed | collected 2017-08-16 | reverse complement strand
GGGCCCCCGGACTGATCCGAGAGGCTCCACTGGGCAGGGGTGGGCCCTCACCCATAGCGCGCGAGCACGCCGCCCCGCCAAAGCCAGAAGCTGCGCCAATGTATCTCACACAAAGCCACAAAGGCGCGAAGAAGATGCTTGGCGTCCGCCCTCATCCCAACACCCCTCACTCGTCCAAAAACCACCCACCGTCATCCTGAACTTGTTTCAGGATCTTAATTCCAACCACCCTCAATAAGTAAGATGCTGAAACGAGTTCAGCATGACGAAAGTAGGAGTTTCCCCATCCACTGGTTAGGGGTGGCCCCTCGCCCATAGCGCGCACCCGTGCCGCCCCGCCAAAGCTAAGCGCTGCGCCAATGTATCTCGCACAAAGCCACAAAGGCACGAAGAAGATACTTGGCGTCCGCCCACATCCCGACACCCCCCCGTCATCCCGACACCACCCACCGTCATCCTGAACTTGTTTCAGGATCTTAATTCCAACCGCCGACAAAAAGTAAGATGCTGAACCAAGTTCAGCATGACGAAGATAGAGATCGTGGTTGGAAAAGGCCTCACATCCATGAACCAGTTGCTTTTGTTAACAAAAATTGACAATTAATTTTTTCGCTGTAACCCTCGTGCACAAAAGCGGGGCCCACGACGGAGGAGCAATTAAGTGCACTGTCACCGTAATCCCATTTTAATGTTCAGAATCATATTAGTCATTTTTCTATTTGGCTGTTCGGCAGGATCGAATAAATTGCGGGCTGTTTCGCCTGATGAATATTTTAGCGTTGATAAATGTTGGAAAAATGAGAGTGGAAACTTTAGTGCTATCATGGTTCTCACGAACCAAGAAGAAAGTCATATTCCTTACTTTATTTCTCGCACATGTGATGTTGTTGATAGTGCATACCCTAAGGGAACGGCCTTTCTGAACTATCTAAATGCAGTAAGTGTTTCGGGAGACAACGGTGAACTTGCTAAGAACGGTTATCTAAACAAGCCATTATCATCAAATTTTATTACTCATCTCCCGTTACCTGACGCTGGCAATAAAGCGTATATTTTCGAAGGTACATTAGGAAAAAAAATGAAAAATGGGTTTGTATATTATGAAATTACTGGTGTTGACGTTTTTAAAGATACAGGTTTAACTTTTCAAGAAATCACATCCCTCACTCCGCGTCAGCGGAAGAATCTTGGGATGAATTAGGAAATTAAGTGCACTGTCACCGTAATTCGTCATCCCGAACATGTTTCGGGATGACGAGCCACCATTGCCACATCCTTCAGAGAGCCATTCGCGTTTAGTACGTTATCCTGAAAAAGTTCAGGATAGCGAAGAGAGAGACCGAGATTAAAAAAGGTTAAACAGCAACTATGACAATTGACGGCTTCCTTCAGTTTCTAGGGCTTATAGTCGCCGTTTATGCTTTATTGTCAGTAGTTGCACGTTACAGATTTCAACTGCACGGATGGAGACTATGGATTCCATCGCTAATCACACTGGCAGCTATCGTGTATTTATTGCTGTTTGATGTTGTTGGCAGATTCTGCAACGCGAACTGGTGCAAACCTCTTGAACTTTCAAATGACTCAGGTCTCACCCCAGATAAACTTGCATTTCTATTAGTCTTGGCATGGCTTGTGTATGTGGCTGCGGTGTCCAAAGTTGCTCATATTGCAACACGGAAACTGCCTTTGCTAGCTTCATTGGTGGACCGCCTCGTCGCGGAAAAACGATTTGCTGAACTCGCCGATTTTATCGCCCCTCATACTCCTTTGATCTCGCAATGTGCGCGACGTCAATTGCCGTTCCAGCGATTGAGGACCGAGGTTCGCTTGCATCGCAACCCTTTTCATCTGAATCCTAAAGCCCCTAAATCAAATTCTGGTCATTTCGAAGAATTGAAAAATATCACCAAAGATTATGGCATCCGCTTCCTAAAACCCATTTTTTCTCTTCTGCCTGAAATGGATAAAAAGGAAGAAGCATCATTAAGAATTCTGCGCGTTTTGCACACCAACGAGCGATTGGTAGAGTTTATTGCACTGGAACGGCCCTTTTTAGCGCTGCGCTTGATGAAGACGGGAACCTACAATTTTGATTTCAATGACCGCGTGTTCGATTTGATGATGGGCCATCCCGAAAACCAGCTTCGTCGGGAAACACTGATCAATCAGACTTTAGAAGACGGATTTTTTAAAATTGATCCTCAAAATCCTTTGATTCACAAGCTTTTTTCTAATGCCAGCGTAGCGGAGGATCTTCAGGTCTGGCGACCTGTTGGCAACTATCCTCTACGTCTACTTGAGCGTAACACTCAAAACTATCGTCAGACAATAAGCGCTGCAAAGCCTCTCGAGGATCAGCTTGTACATCGCGACCCAAGCTATGCGATGATACGTTTTTTTGATATTATGGTGCGCAGTGCCATTCGGGATGGCTTATCTTGCCACATGTGGCTGATGTACTTCAATCTTTTGGTCGACAAGCTGTTGCGCTGCATTGATTACGACCACCCAGATTATGATCCCGATTCCGAATTTCCAAATTTTGGGTATTATCTGATCTATGAAGTGTTCGATGTTTACGGCGACTGGTTAAGGACAATCGAAAGTTGCTCCGCCGATTCACCATCAATGCAAATTCCGCATACACCAAATTCCCTAACTGGTTCCGGCATAATTCATTGGGTCATGGTAAGTATGGCCCGAAGCCTGAAACATATTATCCTAAGCGGCACAGAAGACCGATACGTAGCCTTCATTATTACACTTATCATGAGGGATTATAAGGCCTTGAGTGCAATGACTGACGGCAATAAATTCAAAGAAGCTTTACGCGATCAATTAATTACGCCGCAGGGCTTCGACGAAAACGCAAGCTATGGCGAAAGATTAAAGTGCTGCTACAGACAAATCGATCATTGTATTAGAGACGATACTCAGGATTTTGAGGCGGCTCTGGTGCAAGCCTATCCCGATTAGGCACTCTTCCGACCAACTTTGCGACGTTGGTCCGACACAAAAACGTCCTTCCCAACCCGCGCCTAATCCACCAAAATCTCCCCCACACCCCCCCACTGTCTTGCGCCAGTCATCTTCCTCTGCGATGTGTGGGCCTGAAACATTTTTGGAGAGTAACATGCGTAAAGTGTCGCCGTTTGTGTCCGCTGGCCTGCCTGTGTCTTTGGCGTTGGCGTCCTGCCTGATCGGCGCGCCGGTTGTCGCGCAATATGCGGCGACGCCGGATCCTGCGGCTGCGACGGCGGCGGCGCCCCTGCCCCCTGCGCGGCCCATTGGCACGCCGCCGCTGACCACCAGCGAGGGCTATTTAAAGGCTGGCGCAGCCGAGCTTGCCCGGTTGGAGGCGGATACGCCCAACAACCGCAAGGCGCGCAATGTCATCATCTTCATCGGCGACGGCATGAGCATCACCACTTTGACCGCTGCGCGCATTTTTGAAGGGCAGCAAAAGGGCGTCGACGGCGAATCCTATGTCGCGCAAATGGACCGCCTGCCGCACACCGCCTTGGTCAAAACCTATTCGCATGATGGCCAGGTGCCGGACAGCGCGCCGACCGCAACCGCCATTGTCTCCGGCGTCAAAACGCTGAACGGCGTATTGGGCGTTGGCCCGCAAGCGGTGGAGGACAATTGCAAGGCGACCGAGCCCTATAAAGTCAAATCATTGTTCGAAATGGCCGAGGACAAGGGATATGCCACCGGCATTGTCTCCACCGCGACCATTACCCACGCCACGCCCGCATCGACCTATGCCCATGTCGCGCAACGCGATTGGGAAGTGGATGCCAATATGCCCGCCGCGGCGAAGGCCGAAGGCTGCATCGACATCGCCCGCCAAATGGTCGAATGGCCGCATGGTGATGGGTTTGAGGTCATGTTGGGCGGTGGACGCCAGCATTTCATGCCCAATACCGCGGCTGACCCCGAATATGCGGGCAAAAAGGGCAAGCGCGCCGATGGCAAGGACCTGATCGCCAGCTGGCAGGCCGCCAATCCCAAAAGCGCCTATGTCTGGAACAGCGAAGGCTTTGCCGCGGTGGACGCCAAAAAGACCGACAAGCTGCTTGGCCTGTTCGAACAATCGCATATGCAATTTGACGCCGACCGCACCGCGAGCGGATCAAAAGAACCCTCGCTCGCCGAAATGACGACGAAGGCGATCGCGATGCTGTCCAAAAACCGTAAGGGCTATGTCCTGATGGTGGAAGCGGGCAAGATTGACCATGGCCACCATGGCGGCAACGCCTATCGCGCGTTGCAGGACACCGTGGCGCTGAATGATGCGTTGAAGGCGGCGATGGACAGTGTCGACCTGCGCGATACGTTAATCGTCGTCACATCGGACCATAGCCACACCTTCACCATGGCGGGATATCCCGAACGCGGTAACCCCATCCTTGGCCCCGTGGTCGACCAGAAAGGCAAATCAACCTTGGCCTTTGATGGCAAGGGATACACAACCTTGGGCTATATCAACGGCCCCGGCGCGGTCACAACATTACCGCGCACCGACCCGTTGAAAGAAGATACGCAGGCGCTGAATTATCGGCAGCAAGCGTTGATCCCCACCGGTTCCGAAACGCACAGCGGCGAAGATGTCGTCGCCCGCGCCGCCGGACCAAAGGCGCATTTGTTCAAAGGCACGATTGAACAGCACACGATATTCCAAATCATGCGCGCGGCCCTGGGCTTTAAATAAGGCGGCTTCAAATAAGGCGGTTTTATATGGGCGCGCGCTTGTAAAGCAACGCGCGCTGCCCACATCTGCTGTTCGGGGGTTTCTGGACAGAGGAAAAGCCATGAAACGGATATTATCAGTCGCTGTTCTGTCGCTCGCGCTGGCCGCGTGCGGCGAAGGCAGCGCGTTGAACGACACAGTTAAGGTCAGCGTGCGCGAGTCCATCGTCGCCACCTGCACCACCGCCGCCAGCGAACAAATTCCCGAAGGCATTGGGGTCGACGTCAATCAGGTCTGCGGTTGTGCCGCCGACAAGGTGATGGATGGCAAAAGCATGTCCGACCTTGCCGCCAATCCGCCCAGCCCGTCCGAAGGCATGGCCAAATTGCAGGCCTGCCTCAAAGAGCTTGGGCCCGTGACGGTCAATCCCGCCGCAGGATGAAGCGCATATAAAGACCCCGCCCGGGGGAGGGATCCGGACGGGGTCAATTTAGTCCTCTTCACCTGCTAGGGGGAATTTGAGGACTGGCTTTCAGGTTGCGTATGCGACCCGAAATCTTATGGCATGGCGACGGTGTCGACCATGTGGACCGTGCCGTTTGACGCGACCAAATCTGCCGTGGTCACGGTCGATTTTCCGCCCTTGGCATCGGTCAGGACAATCTTGTCGCCGTTCATGCTGGCTTTCAGGGTGCCGCCATTCAACGTCGTGACGGCTGCGCTGCCGTTGCCGTCTGCGATCAGCTTCGCGAGATCAGCCGCCTTCACATTGCCGGCGACGACATGATATTTCAGCAGCGCCGCAAGCTTCGCCTTGCTTTCCGGCTTTAACAGGCCGTCGAGCGTTGCCTTGTCGACCTTGGCAAATGCGTCATTCGATGGCGCGAATAGGGTGAACGGGCCGCTGCCCGACAATGTTTCGGTAAGTCCGGCGGCGGTGACGGCCGTGACCAGCGTCGATGCCTGTGGGTTGCCTTGCGCAAGCGCGACAATATTCTTGTCGGTAGTCGCTTGGGTTCCGTCGGATATCATCGCGTCGTCCTGCACCACTTCGGTATCGGTCGCCACGGTATCGCTGGTGTCGCTGCCCGAGCACGCGGCCAATGCCAGTGCGGACAGGCCCGAAATCAACATGCTTTTCAAAATCTTCATACTGCGATTCCTTCCAAATGAACGCTTCAGTCGGCAATAACGTGCAAAGTCGGCAGATGGTTGCGTGTGCGGTGAAATAAAATAGCGGCGCGCCGAAGTATGCGCGCGGGACCGCTTTGCTTTCGGGCGGCTTGGGGGTACGGGCGGGGTATGGACGGACCTGCCCCTAATCTGGCCTCAACGCTGCGCGATGCGACCGATGCCCTGACGCCCGTCAGCGCGACCCCGCGTCTTGATGCCGAATTGTTGATGGCGCATGCCTTGGGCATAGACCGGTCCGCGATGTTGTTGCGGATGCATGACCTTGCTGTGCCGGTGGGCTTTGCGGCGTATCTCGCGCGGCGGGTGGCGGATGAACCGGTGGCCTATATCACGGGAATGCAGGCGTTTTGGGACCTCGACCTGCATGTGACGCCCGATGTGCTGATCCCCCGTGCGGACAGCGAAACATTGATTGAGGTGGCGATTGCGGGTTTTGCCGGGCGGGATGCGCCTGCGCGGATCTTGGACTTGGGCACGGGCTCAGGCGCGTTGTTGCTGGCGGCTTTGTCGGTGTTTGGGGACGCAGAAGCTGTGGGCATTGATGCCAGCGCGGCGGCTCTTGCGGTCGCATCGGGCAACGCCACGCGCCTTGGGCTGGACGGGCGCGCATACTTTGAACGGCGCGATTGGACTTTGGACGGGTGGGCCGACGGTTTGGGGCAATTCGACCTCATCATGTGCAACCCCCCGTATATTGAGGACGCAACACCGCTTGCGCCCATGGTCGCCCGCCACGAACCGCACAGCGCCCTCTTCGCCGGCCCCGACGGTCTGCGCGACTATCGCATACTTCTAAAAACCCTCGAAAAACTGCTAAAAACCACCGGAATCGCGGTCTTCGAAATCGGATTTGACCAGTCAAAATCCGTCGCAAAATTGGGCACCGACGCAGGATTCACCTCCGAATTAACCCACGACCTTTCCGGCAATCCACGCGTCTTGCGCTTTTCGCTTGGAATCGCGCAACCGAACCGCTAACGCTAAAAAGCATCGCAGCAAAACCCGTAAATTGCGGAGATTAGCGCGAAGCCGCCCCCAGCGCAGTTGGAAATTTTTTCAAGGTCTCGGTCGACCTTGGCGTAACCCAAAGACTGGGTTTTGGGGCTTCCTGCAATTTTTAAGTGCTAAAAGAGGACGGGTCAGCCCTGATGAATATCAACAACAGGCAGCAGCAGAACAACAATCGTCGCCGCGGTCGTAACAACAATAATCGCCAGCAAAATAACAACCGCAGCGGTTTCGACTATCAGAACCAGATCGACAATCGTGCGCGCGGAAACGCAGCGCAGATGCTCGAAAAATACAAAAAGCTAGCGCAAGATGCGCAGTTTAACGGCGACCGCGTAAACGCCGAATATCACCTGCAATTTGCCGACCATTATTTCCGCGTACTCGCCGATTTCCGCGGCCGCCAGGAAGCGCGTCAGGAACAGCAAGGCGAACGTCGTCCCCGCGAAGATAATCGCGAAGACCGCGACGATTGGCAGAATGATGATCGTTCGCAGAATTATGACGAGCAAGGTTCTTCCGATGGAATGGACACCGACTCCGTTTCGCAAGACGATGGTGACACCGAAGAGCGCGCGCCACGCGAACAACAGCGCGAAAGCCGCCCACGTCGTCCGGAACGGGCCGACCGTAATGACCGTTCAGACAATAACCGGTCCGCCAATCGCGGCCCACGCCGTCACCACAGCGAAGAAAAAGACGATGCACCCGCAGGTCTTGATCTCGCTGTATTGCCGCCGTCCATTGCGATTTCGTCAAACGACAGTGACGCCGATATGGAAAAGCCAGCACGCAAACCACGCGCCCGCCGCGTTAAGCCAGCTGGTGATGATGAAGCTGCAGCGGCGGAATAATCAATCCCTCTGCCGTTTACAGCTTACGAACGGCGCAACAGCCGTTAGGTTTCGGGCAGTGCCCGTGGCTTGTGATCGTCATCTAGGGCAACAAAGGTAAACAGCCCTTCGGTTACTTTGACCTCTTGTTGGCCACGCGCACGGGTCGCGATAACTTCAACGCGGATGCCCATTGACGTACGGCCGCGCCGTTCAAGTGATGCGTACACGGAAATGATGTCGCGTAACAGGATCGGCGCGATGAATTCCATTTTTTCGATGGCCACCGTCGCGCACGCGCCCTGCGCAATCCGCCCGGCCAAGATACCACCGGCCTGATCCATCATCCCCAATACCCAACCGCCGAAGATATGGCCGTTGGCGTTGATATCGGCAGGGCCCGGAACAACCCGTAGAACCGGGTCATTCCGTTTTGGAAGGTTGCGAACAGCCTCAGTCACCGGTCGGCTTCATCTTCAAAAGGGTCATCGATGGATTCATCATGGCCCGAACCGCTGGACAGGAAAACAAGACCCATCAACGCGGCGGTCAGCATGATTGCCCCGGTTATTGCACCGGCCGTGGCGATGAAGAAGTGAATGGAAACCATCCCGTTCTGCCACCAGAATGTCCCGAGGGCACCCACGGTCACAATCAATGTCACGCCAAACATCCACCGCATGAGCCGCCAATAGCGACGCCATGCGAAGTTGGCATATTCAGGATCATCGAGGCGGGAATGGCGAGTCATAGCTTGATAAGGTCGCCTTATGCTATAAGTTCCATCAGGGGCAAGGACATAGGGAGAGAGTCGATGACGATTTCTGCGATATTGGCCAACCATCAAGGCAATGTGTTCACCGCTGCGCCGCACGAAAGTGTCGGTGATGTGGTCTCGCGGCTTGCCGAAAACCGGATTGGTGCCCTGCCCGTTGTCGATGACAAAGCCGTTGTCGGGATATTTTCCGAACGCGACATTGTCTGCGGTGTCGCGCGTCATGGCTCGGCTTTCCTGACAAAGACGGTTGCGGACACCATGACGGCACCAGCCATCACTGTTGCGCCCGATACGGCAATCCTATCGGCCTTATCACTGATGACGCGACGGCGCATTCGCCACCTTCCGGTAATCCAAGGGGATGACCTTGTCGGCTTTGTCTCCATTGGCGATTTGGTGAAGCACCGTATCGACAAAATTGAGGCCGAAGCCGCCGCAATGCGCGATTATATCAGCATGGCCTGACCATCACTTGCGAGGTGCAGGCTGCCGTCGTCGGTTAATCCGATAACTATCCGGGATTGGCAGACGACGTTGTTGGTCCTACCGGAACTGGGGCATAAACCGGCTTAGGCGCGTACTTCATATTCCAGTCGGCCAGATCGCGTTCATATTTCACATATGCATCGTAAAAATTGACAAACACGCCATCAATGTCGGCAAGGCCGCCAATCGCATATTCCGGCAATGCTCCTGTGGGCACAGTATTGGCCTCAGTCAGCTTGCGCAGCGCCATGTCACAATATTGGGCTCGAACGGGCGGCAAAGCGAAATAGTTATACAAATCGGTCATGCGCGTATCGCGAACCCGCAAGCCATTTTTGCCGGGATAACGGGCGACATATTCGCGGTCGACCGCTTTGCTGGTTCTCGACAAGATCGCCTTATGAATGACGATGAACTTGTTATACTCGGTCGCAATTTGACCCCATATAGGCCCTTGGCAATTCAATGCCGCGACGTTCAAAGCCGACCGAAAATGCCAGATTTGTTCATCACGGCTTAAACCACGGTTTGGCGTAGCGCGAACGCCATCAAGCCCGACCGGTGGGATCGTCATCGACAGCGCCGCGCCGCCCGGTGGCAAAGGCATTGCGGGCGGAGGTGGCGGCGCAGGAAGCGGAATGGGTGTAGGTACGACTTTTACTGGCGCTGGAGCGCAAGCTGCAACCGCAGTCACCATGATGATGGCAGCTAGATTCTTTATGCCCCGACGCATTTGCTCTCTCCGATTTAACATTCCTGATTCCAACAGGATTTTCGCTCGAATGAAAAGCCCTGTTCGACCAAATCCCAAAGAAAATGGCCCAGTGGTTTCCCACCGGGCCATATTGTGTCGTTAAAGCTGAACAGCCGATGACTTATTCGCGGTTACCGAGGAAGCTCAGCAAAAACTGGAACATGTTGATGAAGTCCAGATACAGCGTCAGTGCAGCCATGACCGCGGCCTTACCGATCATTTCTGTACCCTGAAGGTAGAAATACTCGCTTTTGATACGTTGCGTATCATAAGCTGTCAGACCAGCGAAGATAAGCACGCCTGCGCAGCTGATAACCCAACCCAAAGTGTCAGAGCCGAGGAAGATGTTGACGATCGACGCCACGATCAAACCGACCATACCCATCACAAGGAAGCTTCCCCAGCCGCTGATGTCCTTCTTCGTGGTGTATGCCCACAAGCTCAGACCGGCAAAGGCTGCCGATGTTGCAAAGAAAGTCTGGGCGATGGATTCACCTGTGAACATCATAAAGATGCGCGCCAATGATAGGCCCATCAACACCGCAAAACCCCAGAACATCGCCTGAAGCGTGGCAGCGGAAAACTTACCTTGGCCAAAGCTCATCGCCATTACGACGACCAGTGGCGATAAAATGATTACCCAGCTCATCAGGCTTGGGTTCACCATCAGATTTCGTGCCAGTTCCGTCTGTGCAAACAGCATCGCAACGATGCCCGTCAGCAAGACGCCTGACGCCATATAGTTATAAACCTTCAGCATGTGCGAACGCAGACCAGCGTCGACAGCAACGTCGCCTGCGCGCGTACCTGCAAGACTTGACTGGGTCCCGGTTACCCGTGGATCGGACCACTGTGCCATGACTTAATTCTCCTCAAAACACGGCAAGATAGCCGCTAGACCAATATATTGGAGGAATTCGTTCCAGATTCAAGCGAAACACGACACGCCGCATTGCGATTTTTTTAATTGTTACTGCGCGGACTTGGCTTTGAGGAATGTGGTCTGGCTCCCCGCACACTTTCGCCAAACTAGGGTCAGGACCTTCTGTTCGACGCATTGAAAGGCAATTATCGTTGCGCAGGCTGGCTGTTCTGCTAGCCATAGCAGCAGAAGGCGACAACCGCGATTGAGGGAGAGCAAGGTGAGTGTGACGGTCGAAGGCGAAAAAAACGGCGCTATTTCCCCGCAATCAGAGGTTAAATCGCCTGAGGCCAGCAGCTACAGCTGGTATGTGCTCCTTGTCCTTGTCATCGTCTACATACTCAACTTCATCGACCGCCAAATCCTCAGCATTTTGGCTGTCGATATCAAAGCGGACCTTGGCCTGACCGATGCCGACATGGGCTTTTTGGGTGGCGCAGCTTTCGCGGTGTTTTATGCTTTATTCGGTATTCCACTTGGCCGACTTGCCGATAATTGGAGCCGCGTAAAGCTTCTGTCCATTGGCCTTGCCTTATGGTCGATCATGACCGCCTTGTCGGGTTTTGCGCGTAACCAGGTGGAACTGACCATGGCGCGCATGGGTGTTGGCGTCGGCGAAGCCACCGCAAGTCCCACGGCTTATTCCCTGATTTCCGATTATTTCCCGAAACGGCAGCGCGCGACCGCGCTCGCGATTTACTCGTCGGGTCTGTATATTGGCGGCGGCGTTTCGTTGTTTTTGGGCGCGCTCATTGTGCAAAGCTGGGACGCGGCTTTCCCCCAAGGCGGACCGCTCGGCTTGGCTGGCTGGCATGCGGCATTCGTTGCCGTCGGCATTCCCGGCATAATCGTGGGCTTGTGGGTCGCAACATTGCGTGAACCTGTCCGCGGCGCGATGGATGGGTTGGTTACGCCCGCGCACCCAGCCCCATTCCGTGCATTTGCAAGCGATCTTTCCATGATCGTCCCACCCTTTACTCTGTGGGGTGCATGGCAACGTGGCCCCGCAGCGCTTGTGATAAACATAGTAACGGCGGCCGCAATTGCTGCTTTTGCGTATACAATGATCCAACTGACCGGCAATTTTCCGCAGTGGTCGGCGGTCGGCTTTGGCTATTATGCCGTCTTCTCCTGGGCATCCTCATTGCGGGCGAAAGATCCAGCGACATTTAAGCTCATATGGGGAACGCCTGCGTTCATCTGTACCACCATTGGCTATGGCCTCGTTGCGCTTGTCGCTTATGCTCTGGCGTTCTGGTCCGCTCCTTATGCGGAAACGGTGCTTAAGCTGCCTAAAGCAGAGTTGGCTCTGATTTTAGGTGGAAGTGGAGCGCTTAGTGGCTTTCTGGGTGTAATCGTCGGTGGATCTGTCGCCGATATGCTCCGGGCGCGGCATGCCGCAGGACGCGTTTTAGTGATAATGTTTGGTGTCGTTGCCCCAGTTGTTCCGATCTGGATCGGCTTTACGACCGAAAATGCAATATTGTTTTACATCATGCAATTTCTTGCTGGAATGTTTGGCGCGACAGCGCTTGGCGCCGCTGCAGCAACAACACAGGACCTTGTGCTGCCCCGCATGCGGGGCACGGCAACGGCCGCCTTCTTCTTAGGCACCACGCTGGTCGGGCTGTCCTTTGGGCCTTATATGGTCGGGCAGATTTCCGACCTTGCCGGAACGATGGTCGACGGGAAGCTCGCGGGCAACTTACGCGTTGGCATCCTCTCGCTTATCGCGGTGGCGCCAATTGCGTTGGGTTTGTTAATCGCCGCCTATCGCAGCGTGCCCAAGGCGGAACGCACCATCGTTGAACGTGCACGTGATGCGGGCGAGCCAGTTTAATCAAACGATTAAATTCGGCTTGACGCCCGCGTCAACTTGCTGCCATTGATGGTGCATATTTTGCAGTCACTTCTTGCAGGGGATTCACCATGTCGCTCGATACCATTCCACGCACCGCCTATAATGAAGACCATGAAGCATTCCGTCAGTCGGTACGCCAGTTCCTTCAAAAGGAAGTCGCGCCCCACGCAAAGCAGTGGCAGGAAGATGGCATCGTTCCAAAGTCGATCTGGCCCAAGGCAGGCGAAGTCGGCATGCTCTGCCCCACCGCACCGGTTGAATATGGCGGCCTTGGCCTCGACTTTGGCTACAACGCAATCGTCGACGAAGAGTCGGCCTATTATGGCGGCGTCGCCACAGGCTTCTCGCTTCAGTCAGATATCGTCGTAAACTATATCACCAGCTACGGCAGCGAAGAGCAGAAGAAGCATTGGTTGCCCAAGATGATCTCTGGCGAGGTCATCACCGCCATCGCCATGACGGAGCCCGGCACCGGAAGCGATCTTCAAGGCATGAAGACAACCGCGCGCAAAGATGGCAACCATTATGTCATCAACGGCAGCAAAACCTACATCACCAACGGCCAGAACGCCGACCTGATCTTGGTCTGCGTCAAAACCGATACCGAGATCCAACCCGCTTATAAGGGCATGTCGATTGTCCTCGTTGAGGCTGACCGCGAAGGATTCAAGCGCGGCCGCAACCTTGACAAAATCGGCATGGATGAGGCCGACACTTCGGAACTGTTCTTCGAAGATGTCCGCGTGCCAATGACCAACTGTTTGGGCGAAGAAGGCAAGGGCTTCATCTATCTGATGAGCGAACTGCCGCAGGAGCGTCTGTCGATTGCGGTGTCTTCGATGGCCAGCACACAGAAGGCTTTTGATGAAACCGTCGCGTTCTGCCGTGAGCGTATCGTGTTCGGCAAGCCATTGCTGGATTTCCAAAACACCCGTTTCGTACTGGCCGATATCAAGGCAAAGCTGCAAATTGGCTGGGCGCATCTCGATTGGGCTTTGAACCGCCATTACAAAAAAGAGCTGACCGCCGAGGAAGGCGCTGCTGCAAAGCTGTGGCACACTGACTTGCAGTGGGAAGTTGTCGATGCCTGTCTGCAGCTGCATGGCGGCGCTGGATATATGAATGAATATCCCATCGCCCGCATGTGGCGCGCCGCACGCGTGACACGCATTTTCGGCGGCACCAACGAGATCATGAAAGAACTGATCGGCCGAGGGCTTTAAGACCCAGCTAATAAGCCAGACTCGTCACCCTGAACTTGTTTCAGGGTCTTAATGTCCCCGCGTTGGGAAGTAAGATGCTGAAACAAGTTCAGCATGACGAGCGTAGAATATGGAACCATCTCATGCCCAAACCTCAGGCTTGGCAGCTTAACCCTGCCAGCTATCCGTTCAGCCATCGCACCGAAACGCGGTTTGCGGACATGGATGTTCTCGGTCACATCAACAATGTGTCGATGGCGGGGCTGTTCGAACATGGGCGCGGCATGTTTAACCACGCCATTGAGGTCCAGCGCCGTGCGCCGGGTCAAAGATGGCTGATCGCCAGCGTCAATCTGGACTATATTGCCGAAGCGCATTTCCCTGAGCATGTCGACATCGCCAGCGGCATCGCGCGGATTGGCAACAGCAGCTGGGATATCGCATCCGCAGCCTTTCAAGGCGGCGAATGCAAAGCCACCTGTATCACAACCATCGTCCTAACCAATGCCGACGGGTCAGCGCCTATCCCTGATGACCTCAGAGAAGAGTTCGAAAGGCTGCGCGTTAAGCTGGACTAACGCAGGCATGTGGTCATGCTGCTAACAGATGCGGGCCGCGTCGTTCATCATCATTGGACGAAGATAAGCCAGAGGTGGGTAAACGCGGCTTTGTTTTCAATGATCTCGCCGAAGCCTTCATGCGATGCGGGAGCATGTTTTGCATTTTGAGCTTTGCATAGACCCATGCAGATTTGGCCCTGACAGCAGTAGCCGTTACGCCCACCGAAATCATGACATCAATATACAGCGAAGCATCCAGAGCCGCCAGAATTGCCCAGTCTATGGAAACGACTGACGCAAAACCCTGGATCATCAGGAGACCGAAAATCAGGAAGATAATGTGTTTGCGTTCGGTCTTTTCAATTACCTTGGCGGGAAACTCGACAAAGCATCTGTGCATGAACGCGCCACTGGGCGTTTTCGGAAAAAACCTGATTAAAATGGCAGCGAAGATTAAAAGTCCGGCAATCGACAGCATCTAATTTTCCCTTCACACAGTCCTCAATTCAATCAACAAACGTAGCAGCGCGCTTCTGCATTCCCGCCATGACCGCTTCAATCTGGTTGGGCGTTCGAATGACTTTGGCTTGGCGAACGCTTTCGGCCATCAAGATCGCGTCTTCGTCCATGTCGGTATATTCGTTGAACAGCGCCTTGGCCTCGCGCATGGCGTCGGGGTTCCGGTCCGCGATTTCACGGGCGATGGCCATGGCGCGGGCGTGGGGGTTTTCATCCACGAACGTCGCAAAGCCCAAGCCCAGCGCCTCCGCCCCTGAAAACTCGCGGTTGGTATAGGTTAACTCGCGCAGCATGTCTTCACGCACCATGCCGCGCCATAAGGCATAGCCGCCCATGTCAGGGATGAGCCCCCATTTCATTTCCATCACCGCAAGTCGGGCATCAGGCGCGATCACGCGGATGTCCGCACCGCTGGCAATTTGCAGGCCGCCGCCAAAGCACACGCCGTGGACTGCGGCAATGACGGGCATAGGCAGCTTGCGCCAAAGCATCGCGACTTGCTGAAATGTGTTGGCATTGCCGTGCGTCCGGTCCGTCAGGCTGCCCATGCCGCTATTCGCGCTTGCGCCGCCGCTTGCCATGCTGGCCATATCGAGCCCCGCACAAAAGCTACGTCCTTCACCCGACAGCACCACGGCGCGCACGCCTTTCATCGCTGCAAGCTCTTCTCCAGCAGATATGATCCCCTGAAACATGGCCGGGTCGAGCGCGTTCATTTTGTCGGCGCGCGTGAGCCGCACATCGGCCACGTGGTTTGCAACGGTTATGCTAACGCGGTCGTTCATGCGGCGCTCCTATTCAACGCAAATTCTACCAAAGGCAGTTGGTCATTACCAAAATACATATATGTTTTGTCGACAAAAATCGTAGGCGAGCCATAGCCACCGCGCGCAATGACTTCATCGGTATTTGCGCGCAGCAGTGCCTTTACGTCATCTGATTGCGCACGTGCGCACAAGGCGTCCCCATCCAAACCGACGCTGTTGGCCACCGCAACCAGCACATCGGGATCATCGAGATTTTCCTGCGCGCCAAAATAGCTTTCGAACGCCGCTTTTGTAAACGCGTGCAGTGCCGCTGGATCATCGGCAAGGCCGCAGGCCATGCGCATTGCATTGACGCTCTTGGCGGGGTGATATTGGCTTGGGAAGTTCAGTGCGACGCCGGCTAACGCTGCCCAATCGCGTAGTGTTCTCCAACTGTGGAGCAGCTTTGGATTGTCGGATGCTTCGCGGGCGGCATAGACAGCCGGGTTGACCGCGTTGAACACGCCGCCGACCAATATAGGCCGCAACGTCATTGTCGCCCCTGTGCGGTCGAGCACGCCCAAAATGTTCGTGAACGCCAAATAGGTCCATGGGCTTGAAAGATCGTAGAAAAATTCAACCCGATCGCTGTGCATTCGACCCTCCCGATATTGCATCCTGCTTTAGCATTGCCGAACATTTAATGAAGCGATTAAATGCCCGATTGCCACTTATCATTATGTTCCCGGACTGGTCGGTGAATATACACCACTGGCCGCATCACAGACCAATTGTCTGCTGTCTTAAATTGACATTAACCATATGCCGTCACAGGGATGTGGGCAGATAAGAATGTCCGGGTGGATAAGGACAGGGTCGTGGATATAGTTCTGAATGCTTGAAGGCAAAGACACACACTTTGTCGCAGCCGCCGGGAACGGAAGCGTGATGCTTGCCGATTTTATGGTTGCACCGCTGCGCCAGAACACCGAAGCATCGTGGCGCGAACGCATTGCCCAACTCGACCTCGTCCCCGACCTTGGCGAAAATATTGGTTCCGTCCGCTGGTTTCGCGGCCTCGGAACGCTAACCTTATTAAGCGTTGCTGCACTTGCGCTCCTCCCCGATTTTGGGCCTATTTACGGCCCACAACCGTCGATCGCGACGGAAGCCGAGTTCGAAGAAGCACGCGCGCAGATGATCATGCCCATTGCTTATGGCAGTGACAGTGGCAAACGCATGGCGGCGACGGACGCGGTTGTTGCCCTTGCCGGAAGCCCGGAGCGTCCCCGCATCGAATTGACAGCATCCTTGGGCCGCGGTGATAGCTTTGCTCGGGTCCTGCAGCGCGCTGGCGTTGGCGGCAATGAAGCCAATGATGTCGCCAACATGGTTTCAGGCGTCACGTCGCTATCGGATATTGAACCCGGCACCCCCATCAATATCGTACTCGGTAAACGCTCTGCGCAAAATCAGCCCCGGCCTTTGGAATCCGTTGCCTTTCGGGCACGATTTGACCTCAATCTCGCTATCAACCGCGAAGGTGGTGCGCTCCGGTTAAGCCGCGAACCGATTATGGTCGATGACACGCCGTTGCGCATCCGCGGCACAGTCGGCAGCCAGGGCATTTACCGGTCAGCGCGCGCCGCGGGTGCACCTGCCAGCGCCATCCAGGATTATCTGAAAGTCATTTCGGGCAGCATGCCCTTGTCGGCAATTCGCGCGACCGATGAATTTGATATCATCATTGCTTACAAGCGCGCTGAAACGGGTGAAGTTAAGGTCGGCACTCTTTTATATGCTGGCGTCGACCGCGACGGCAAATCGCCAGTTCAGATGCTCAAGTGGACCAATGGCGACAACAGCCAATGGTTCGAAGCGTCGGGTGTGGGTGAATCGAAAGGCGCGCTCAGCCGCCCAGTTAACGGCGCTGTCACATCCGGCTTTGGCGGCAGACGCCACCCGATTTTAGGCTATATGCGCATGCATAGCGGTCTCGATTTTAAAGCAAGCTACGGCCAACCCATTTTTGCGGTGACCGATGGTGTCGTTGCCTATGCCGGGCGCAAGGGCGGTTACGGAAACTTTGTTCAGCTGAACCACGGCGGCGGCCTTGCCAGTGGCTATGGGCATATGAGCCGCATCGCCGCACGACCCGGAAGCCGGGTGCGGCGCGGGCAGATCATCGGCTATGTGGGGTCAACGGGTTTGTCGACGGGTCCGCATTTGCACTATGAATTATATCGCAACGGACGTGCGGTGAACCCGAATTCGATCAAGTTTACGCAGCGCGCCCAACTTGGGGGCAGTGACCTTGCGCGCTTTAAAGGCACGCTTCAGCGGCTAAAATCGGTAAAGGCCGGTGCAGCGCTCGCACCATTGCGCACACAGCCCAAGAGCACTGACGAACCGAAACGCGAAATCGACCGACTGACCCTTCAAATCGACCATTTGCGGACCAACGGATAAGCCATTGAGGATGCGGCATAACACCGCTACCTGTCCTTCATGAGCAACACATCCTTTTTCCCGAACACCCGTCTGCGCCGTACGCGCGCCACCCAATGGAGCAGAGCCATGGTCCGTGAGACCATGCTTTCGCCTGCAGATCTTATCTGGCCATTGTTCGTCACCGAGGGAGAGGCGGTTGAAGAGCCGATTTTGTCTCTGCCCGGCGTATCGCGCTGGTCCGTTGATCAGATCGTTGTGCGCGCCGCGGAAGCTATCGATCTTGGCATTCCCTGCATCGCATTATTCCCAAACACGCAGCCAGAAAGGCGCAGCGAGGACGGTGAAGAGGCGCTCAACCCCGACAATCTGATGTGCCGCGCCATCCGCGCCATCAAACAGGCACATGGCGATGCAATCGGCATTTTGACCGATGTCGCGCTCGACCCGTACACGTCGCATGGGCAGGACGGCTTAATCGACGAGGCCGGTTATGTGCTGAACGACGAAACGGTTGCCGTGCTTGTCGATCAGGCGATAAATCAGGCCAATGCCGGCGCGGATATCATCGCGCCGAGCGACATGATGGACGGACGCATTGGCGCCATTCGCAAGGCACTCGAAATGAATGGCCATCCCAACGTCCAGATCATGTCCTACGCCGCAAAATATGCCAGCGCATTCTACGGCCCGTTCCGTGACGCCGTTGGCTCAAGCGGCCTGCTGAAGGGTAATAAGAAAACTTATCAGATGGATCCAGCGAACAGCGATGAAGCCATGCGCGAAGTTGCGATGGACATTGCCGAAGGTGCCGACAGCGTCATGGTCAAGCCCGGCCTGCCCTATCTCGATATTGTCCGCCGCGTGCGTGACCAATTCGATGTGCCCGTATTCGCGTACCAAGTGTCCGGTGAATATGCGATGATTGAGGCCGCCGCTGCCGCTGGTGCTGGTGACCGCGACGCGCTTGTGCTGGAAACGCTGATGGCATTCAAACGCGCCGGGTGCTCCGGCATTTTGACATATCATGCCGCACTGGCCGCGCGTTTGCTCACAGCGTAAAATATGAACGGCACCCAAGCACGAAGCACCCGGCGACACATGCGCGTGGACCGATGATTATGCATCGGTGTTGCCACATCTTTCACTATGGAAAATCCGATGATCAATAACCGTACCGACATCAGCATTGTCACCGTCAATGGCAAGACCCCACAGATTCACGACAGCGCATTCATTGCGCCGGGGTGCCGCATTATCGGTGATGTCACCATCGGGCCGGAGGCCAGCATCTGGTACAATTGCGTCATCCGCGCTGAAGTGAACCGGGTTGTGATCGGCGCCCGCACAAATATTCAAGACGGCAGTGTCGTACATTGCGACGGCCCAATGCCCGGCGTTGAAGATGGTTTTCCGACCATTATCGGGGATGACGTGCTCGTTGGGCACAATGTTCTGCTGCACGGTTGCATCCTTCACGACCGAGCGTTTGTCGGCCTGTCGTCAACGGTCATGAATGGTGCCGTGATTGAAAGCGATGCCATGCTCGCGGCAGGGGCAATGCTCACCCAAGGGAAACGCATTGCAGCGCGGCAATTATGGGCAGGATCGCCCGCCCGATTTGTTCGCGATCTGGACGATGCAGCAGTGATGGGAATGCGGATCGGCGTTGCGCATTATGTCACCAACGCCAAGCTTCATGCGGCTGCGACAGCCGAAGCTTAGGGTCAGGACCTAAAACTTCGCCCTAACCGTAAAGCGACCATTGATCGGCGCGCCAGTCGAGATGTTGTTATTGTTGTGCGCGTCCGAATAATATGCGGTGTCGAACAGGTTTTCGACATTCAGTTGAAGCTGAAACCTGTCACTCACATCATAATATAGAGCCGCGTCGACGCGTGTGAATGCGGGCAATTTGGTTGTCGTCGCGGATGTGCGGATGGCCGCATATTGGCTCGACTGATGGATGATGCCGACACCTGCCGCAAACGCGTCGGAAAATTCATACCGGTTCCATAGGCTTGCTTGATGCTTTGGCACTTGGCCTAGTCGCACAGCATCGTTGCCCGCCAGAATGGCGTCCTGATAGCTGTAGCCGCCATGTACTTGCCATTGCGACGTCACGCGTCCTGTCGCAGCCAGCTCAATCCCCTGGGTCCGCGTTTTGCCAATATTGATGCTGGAAAGCGGATTGGCGGGGTCCGGCGTCGTCGCATTGCTGCGATCAAGTTGAAACACTGCAAGGGTCAGGTTTAAATTTGGCTGGACATCCCATTTGGCACCGATTTCAAAGTTGGTGAATTTTTCCGGAGCCAGGTTTTGCTGTGTCACGGTCAGCGCCAGAAACTGGTCACCCGACCGCGGCAGGAATGATTGGCTATAGCTGCCGTAAAGCGACATGCTTTCCTGCGGTTTGAAAATCAGCCCAAGACGCGGGCTTATCTTTTCATCCTTACGTGCAAAAGGCCGGTCGATTGCCGGCAGCAAATCTGCACCATTGATATCAAAACTGTCGTACCGAAGCCCTGCAACGACATCGATATGTTCGCCAAAGCTAATCTGGTCCTGCACATAAGCGGAGAAGAACTTCACATCAGAAACGCTGTCACGTGCCAAGGCGTTGAAAGCTACTGTTGGGAAAACCGGGTTCGAAAGGTTCAATGTCGCGTTGGAAAGTGTCCCATTGAAACGCTGATTGGTTGATTTTTGGTCTCCATACTCCGCGCCGACAAGAATTTTGTGCGCAAGCGCGCCTGTTTCGATGCCCCACACCAAATTCGCTTGAGCAATGACATTTTCGCGCTGGGTGGGGTCACTATAGGCCCCAAGAGCGACCGTTCCATTTTGTGCCGTGGCCGCGCCATTTGCAAAGACGTTCACATAGATTTTGTCGTAATCGCCATAGAGCATGGTACCGCTGAAATTGAGATTTGATGCCAACTGACCGTCTAACCTCAGCTTGGCAATGTGCGCCTCAAGTCGCGTACGATTGGCACCGGGGACGCCGAAAAACTGATCCCGAAAGCCAGCCAACGGACGATTGGGTTGGCCCGCGCTGGTCGCAACCGACGGGATACCACGATCCGTCGTGCGGTCGTCATTTACATATTCATACGAAAGCCCCAGCTTCCAAGCATCGTTCAGCCTGAAGGCGACATAGGGGTTCCACGCATAGCGTTCGCCACCAACAAAATCGCGATGGCTGTCAAGGTTTTCGTACACCGCGTTGATACGCACAGCAGTGGATGCATTTAACGGGGCGTTCAAATCAGCCGAGACGTCGTAGGCCCCGAAACTGTTGACGCTGGCCTGTCCTGCGTAAATGAAATCGTCACTCAACGGAGCCTTCTGAACCCGGTTGATGATGCCGCCGCCGCCGCCGCGACCAAAGATCAGGGCATAAGGACCCTTCAGAATTTCAACCCGCTCAATATTGTAAAGCCCGCGATAATATTGAACGTCGTCGCGCACGCCATCCAGGAAAAAGTCAGCCGTTGTGTTTTGCCCGCGCAGGGTAATTTGGTCGCGATTGCCCTCGCCTTGGCCCACCGTTGTACCCGGAACATAACGTAATATATCCGCCAGCGAGTGATGCGCCTGATCATCCAATTGTTCGCGGGTCACGACATTGATAGTCTGCGGAATGTCGATCAGCGGCGTGTCGGTTTTTGTGGCCGTCACTGAGTTGGATGCGAGGTAGCCATCGCTGACACCCGTCACAATGATGGTCCGGCTGTCATCAAATGCCCCGTCATCAAATGCGGCATCTTCCGCACAGGCATAAGGCGCGCTTACAACGGCAGAAATCAAAGCAAAAACGGAAGAGGAGAAACGAAGCATTTTCGACCTTTTTATGGTTATTGCGAATGACTCGCAATTCGATTTGCAGTCACTATTGAGAATCGTTCTCATATGCAATTTAAAAATGAAAAAAAGCGCATTTGCTTTTGCGGGTCATCGATTTAGGTGCATCGCGACGCAAACGACATATCGGGGACGACCATAATTATGAACGCAACCATCTGGCATAACCCCGATTGCGGGACGTCGCGCAAGACGCTAGCACTCCTTCAAGACACGCCGGGTGTGACGGTCGAGATTATCGAATATCGCAAGCAACCCTTCACCCGTGCCAAGCTTGAACAACTGTTTAAGGATGCAGGCCTCACACCACGCGAGGCGCTGCGTACCCGCGGCTCACCAGCTGAAGAATTAGGTTTGATCGATGGCGCTTCTGCCGATCGCATATTGGACCATATGGTTGAACACCCCATCCTGGTCGAACGGCCATTTGTGGAAACCGACAAAGGCGTTCGGCTATGCCGCCCCCAAGAAAAGGTGCTCGAACTGCTCTAGGGCTGCCCAAGGGTATCCTTCACAGCCTTAAACCGGTTTGGGTAGATTATCAGGAACCCGTAACGGCGCCGCCATCTTCAGAATGGCGCAGCTATGCAGACAATTAAGCCGCGATTGAATAGGGCTGAATCTCACCGGACAGATACAGATTGCGCGCTTTCGCCCGGCTCATTTTGCCTGAGCTGGTCCGCGGCAATGTCCGCGGCGGAACCAATTCGACGACACAGTTCATTCCCGTCACCGACCGAACCTTGTCGCGGATCTGCTCACGCAGCTTTGCCCGCTCGGCTTCGTCAGTAGTACGGCACTGGACGAGCACAGCGGGTGTTTCCTCACCGCCCGGCGTCGTCACGGAGAAAGCAGCGATATCGCCAGCTTTAAATCCGGGCAGTTGCTCTACCGCCCATTCAATATCCTGTGGCCAATGGTTTTTACCATTGATGATGATCATGTCCTTGGCGCGGCCCACAATATAAATGTAACCGTTCGACAGATAACCCATGTCGCCCGTATCCAGCCAACCGTCGACCATACAAGCGTCGGTCGATTCCTTGTCGCGGAAATATTCCTTCATCAATGAAGGCCCTGTGCACCACACTTTGCCAATCGTCTTATCCGCAAGCGGCTTGCGGTTTTCGTCGCGGATTTCGATGGTCATGTCTTTTACAGCGCGGCCGCAGTTAACGATGGCGCGATAACGGATTGGGCGATCTGGCGCACCGGGATGGCCCGTTAGTTCCGTCTCTTCGACAAGCTCAACTTGAATACCTTCGCCCGGCGGCATGATAGACACAGCCAAGGTTGTTTCAGCCAAGCCATAGCTTGGGAGGAAGGAGGACGCCTTGAAACCCGCATCGCCAAATGCATCGACAAAAGCCTGCATCACGTCGGGCCGGATCATATCGGCACCATTGCCTGCAAGGCGCCATTTTGCGAGGTCAAAGCGATCATTGACCTGTGTCTGGCTGGAAACCCGCCGTGCACAAATATCATAACCAAATGTCGGCGAGTAGCTGATGACCGTGCCATCCGCGGCGCTAATAACATCAAGCCACGCCAATGGGCGACGCGCGAAATCTTCGGTTTTCATGTAATCGGTCGAAACTTGGTTTGCGACGGGCGACAGGAAACAACCAACAAGGCCCATATCATGATACCAAGGCAACCACGACACGCAGCGATCATTCGCCGTCAATTCCATGCCATGCGAATGTGCCGACAGATTGTTCAGCAGCGCATTGTGCGTAACCGCCACGCCATGCGGGAAACGGGTCGAGCCGCTGGAATATTGCAAATAGCAAATTTCGTCGGTTTGCGCCGAAGGAAGATCGGACTTTACAGCAATGCGATCGCCGAAGCTTTCCCAATCAATGCCTTCGACATTGCAGGCGCTTGCCGCGTCATTGGCCATGTCGGCGAGTTCGGCTGGAAAGAACAATATCTTAGGGTCACAGCTTTTCAACTGCACGGACAGTTGGTCCACATAGCTTTCTTTTCCGCCAAATGATGTTGGCAATGGCAGTGGCACTGGCCATGCGCCCGCATATACGCAGCCAAAGAACAAGGCCGCAAAATCCGGACCGGTCTCGGCTACCAAGGCAATCCGGTCGTCTTTACAGACGCCATGACTGATCAAGCGATAGGCCATGTTCAGCGCGTCTTCGCGCATTTCGCTGTAGGGATAAGCGCGCGCCAGTTTGCCGCGCATGTCGTGGAAATTGAGACCACGCTGCCCTTGGGCGGCATAATCCAATGCCTCACCTAAGGTCGCAAAGTCAGAAAAACGACGTGGCAAACTGTCCTGTGTGGGCGTGGATGCGCGTTCGCTCATAATTTTTCCCATAGCAAATAGGGCGGTGCCCGATAATTTTATTGTTAGCCTAAGCCATTACGCGTCGATACCAGTTCAAATTTCGACCCGACTGTGGCAAGAATAGGGCGTGAACAGCCCACGTGCCGCCAAAAAACCCGCTCCGCCGTTAAATGACGAGAGACTTAGACAGCTAGCGCTGCATTATGTTGGCAAATACGCGACCACTCAGGCCAAGCTCGGGACCTATTTAAACCGCAAAATTCGCGAACGGGGCTGGGACGGAGAACGCAGCGCGGACATCGCAATGCTGGTCGAACAATTTGCCGCACTCGGCTATATTAATGACGCCCAATTTGCTGAGGCACGAAGCCGGTCATTTGTACGCCGTGGCTATGGCGAACGACGTTTGAACGAGGATTTGCGGGCAAGCGGGATAGGCGATGCGGATGCCATCCCGGCAAAAGCGCATATGGAAGAAAGCGTATTGAGCGCCGCAGAAAACTTTGCGCGGCGCAAACGCATCGGTCCATTTGCCCAAGAAGCGGCAACGCCAGAAAAACGCAATAAGCAACTCAATGCCTTTTTGCGCGCTGGACACAGTTTTGAACTGGCCAAACGTTTTGTTTATGCTGAACCCGGGGATGAAATCGGCGACTGGATTTAGTCGTAGACGCGGTCTGCGGTCGCCACTGCCTCGGACGCCCGAAGCGCAGATATGATGCGCATAAGGTGCTGCAAATCATGCACCTCCAAGTCTATTTCAAAGGTGTGAAATTCGGCGTCGCGCGCGGTCAAACGCAAATTGATGATGTTCGCCTTGTGATAGCCGAAAATGCCCGCAATTTCACCCAGCGTGCCGGGACGATTGTGAATGATCGTGCGCAATCGCGCCGAAGCGCCATCGCTACCCTGCCCCCAACTCAAGTCGACCCAATCGGCGTCGGCTCCGTTAGCGAGACGGTCACATTCAATCGTGTGCACTTCAACCGGCTGTCCTGCTAACCTGAGCCCGACGATCCGGTCGCCCGGAATGGGGTGGCAGCATTCACCGAGGTGGTAACCGACGCCCGGCGTAAGGCCGCGTATGGAGATGGCGCGCTCTTGACTTGGGAAATCAAGCGTGATGCCATCCGCGTCAAAACCAGGCACCAGTGCCTCCATCAGGGCGTGGTCATTAATCTTGCCAAGGCCGATGCGATGCATCAGCTCTTCCTCATCCTCAAGCTTAAGCCGGTTCACCGCAGCCGTTAAGGCTTTCTTGCCGATTTTGCCCGGCATACGCGCAGCAACTTCTTCGTAAAGCTTGCGCCCAATCGCGACCAGCTCATCGCGTTCACGGTGCCGCACATGCCGGCGGATGGCGGCGCGCGCCTTACCTGTCGTGACGAAGTTAAGCCAAGTTTGCTGAGGTTCCTGCGCTTTGGATTTCAGGATCTCGACCATATCGCCATTGTTCAGTTGCGCACGCAACGGGACATGGCGCCCATTCACTTTTGCGCCAACGGTCTTGTCGCCAAGATCGGTATGCACGGCATACGCAAAATCAACGACCGTTGAACCCTTGGGCAGCTGATGCAGCGCGCCCTTTGGGGTGAAGGCAAATATCCGGTCCTGATACATCGCCATGCGGGTGTTCTCGAGGATATCCTCGGCATCTTGGCTGGTTTCAAGAATTTCGATGAGATCGCGCAACCACGCAGCCTGCCCATCGGGCTTATCGGCTTGCTTATAGGCCCAGTGGGCGGCCAAACCATGTTCCGAACTTCGGTGCATTTCGGCGCTGCGGATTTGCACTTCGACGCGCATGTTTTTGGCGAACATGATTGTCGTGTGCAGCGATTTATATCCGTTGCGCTTTGGCGTTGAGACGAAATCCTTAAACCGCCCCGGCACCATCTGCCAACGCCGATGCAGCACGCCCAGAGCGCGATAGCAGTCTTCCGTGGTCTCGGTTATCACGCGAAAGGCGTTGATATCGGTCAGCTGCTCAAACGCAACATGGCGTTCCTGCATCTTTTTCCAGATCGAATAAGGATGCTTTTCGCGGCCGGAGATTTTGATTTTCAGTCCAGCCTGCTCCATTTCCCAAGCAATGGTCTGGTTAATCTGGTCGATTTCAACATCGGCCTTTTCGCGGATTTGTTTCAGACGACCCGTAATCGTCTGATAGGCTTCGGGTTCCAGCTGTTCGAACGCGAGCAGCTGCATTTCGCGCATATATTCATACATGCCAATCCGCTCCGCCAGCGGGGCATAGATATCCATCGTTTCTTTGGCGATACGACGACGTTTTTCCGGGCTTTTGATGAAATGCAGCGTCCGCATATTGTGCAGGCGATCCGCAAGCTTGACCAAAAGAACGCGGATGTCATCGGAAATGGCCAGCAGGAACTTGCGCAAATTTTCGGCAGCGCGTTCGTCTTCGGTCTGCGCTTCGATTTTCGAAAGCTTGGTAACGCCGTCGACCAAGCGGGCGACTTCGGAACCGAAGCGGCTTTCGACATCTTCAATTGAGGTGAGCGTGTCTTCCACCGTGTCGTGGAGCAGCGCAGTGATGATCGTGTCCTCATCCATTTTGAGGTCCGTCATTAACCCTGCGACTTCGACCGGATGGCTGAAATACGGGTCGCCTGATGCCCGTTTCTGCGCACCATGCATCTGAACCGTAAAGACATAGGCTCGGTTAAGCCGATCCTCATCGACATCCGGGATATAGGCCCGCACCCGTTCAACCAATTCATATTGCCGCATCATAGCCTCCAAGATGTGGCTTTTGCGCTGCGTTGCAACAAGAAACTTAAAAACATAGTCGATTTAACAACAAATTATGCGCTGGCTGCTTGTGCATGGCGCATGTGACAACGCCTGCTCCAACAAAAAATGCACCGGAATATGGCGTCCGCGACGTTGCGCGTATGCCCATATTCCGGTGCAGTTGTCTCGGCTCAAAGCGTCAATAAAATTGTCGCGAGCTACATGGGAGGAGAGAAGAGCCGAATATGCTTATTGAGAGGTTCGCCGATTAAGCGCCAGCGTTACAGGCGGCGAGTTCGTCGGCTGTAAAGACGCGATCACCAGCGGTGAATGCAGATACTGAACCCAATTTACGGGCGACACTGACACACATATTTTTTGCTGCAGTCGAAGCCATTGGCGCGCGGCATGCAGTGCCTTCGCACTTTACAACAACGCTACGCAGCAATTCTTGCTTCGATGCGGCTGGCTGCGCCAATTCGATTTTGTAATATGAACCGTTGCTTGCAGCTTGCGCCTGCGTTGGAACACCGAAAAGAAGTGTGGCGCTGACAACAGATGCGGCAGCGAGCGCGCCCAAACGGGCGGAAACTTGGGAGAGAGTCATAATATTATCCTTTTAGCTTTGCTAAACGAGCACAACGATGGCCGGTGCTATTGTCCCCCAACCTTCGTTTTGCGCTTCTGGAAAACCAGTTGCGAATCGCTACTTATTAGATTAGGTTTCGAGTTGCAACTTAAAACTTAAATGGGGTTGCAAAATTTTTCGGGTCGGCTCACGCTGTGCGCTAAAGGATAAATATATGGGCGAATTGCGCGAGTCACTACAGGATATTACCGAGTGTGGGCTTCCGACAGCCTTGGAGGCGATGGGCGAACGATGGTCGTTCATGATCTTGCGCGCTGCCTTCAATGGCATCCGCCATTTTGAAGATTTCCTCACGGAAATCAGCATTGCGCGCAACATATTGGCGAACCGTTTAAGCCGATTGAGCGAAAGCGGCATATTGCATCGTACGCCTTGCCCTGATGACCGTCGCAAAGTGGAATATCGCCTGACCGAAAAAGGGCTGGATTTGCTGCCCACGATGATTGCGCTGCGCCAATGGGGCGAAAAATGGGGGACGGGCGTGCCGTCCAATCCGGTTTTGGTCGATGAGCTCGATCATCAACCCATCCTGCCGGTCACCATAAGAAGCCATGATGACCGCGTTCTGGGCCATATGGACCTATGCTGGATGAACTCGGCCGATATCAAGCCGATTAGCAATGCCGTGTTTGCCGAACATGATGATCGCGTGCGAAAATTAAGCGCGATTTAAGTCGCACGATTGACGCTCTGTACAGCAGCATTGAACTTTTGTGGCGAATCTGTTACACTCCGCGCCGACAGGCCAAAAATGGTCGATAGCCGCCTTCCTATCATGGGATTGAGCGGATGATGACGTAAGGGACGAATGCCAACTGTCTTATGGACAACAAGATGTTGTCAGCGAGCTTATTCTCCCGAATAATCAGAAAGGTCGAAATATGACGTCCAACGCGGCGATGTTTGATGTAGGCGATTATGTGGTGTATCCCAAGCACGGGGTTGGTCGCGTAATCGAGCTTCAGGATTCCGAAATCGCAGGGATGCAGCTGCAACTTTATGTACTGCGCTTTGAAAAAGAAAAAATGACGCTGCGCGTGCCTTTCAACAAGGCCGAAGGCGTCGGTATGCGCAAGTTGTCGAGCGACAAGACGCTCAAGGAAGCAATGCACACGCTTACCGGCAAGCCTAAGGTAAAGCGCACCATGTGGTCGCGCCGTGCCCAGGAATATGAAGCGAAGATCAACTCCGGCGACCTGGTTTCGATCGCTGAAGTGACCCGCGACTTGTTCCGCCCCGATGACCAGCCTGAGCAGAGCTATTCGGAGCGTCAGATTTTTGAAGCGGCATCAAGCCGTTTGGCGCGCGAGCTCGCGGCAATGGAAAAGACCGACGAAAAAGCGGCTCTCCAGAAAATTTTGGCTATTCTAAATGAAGCGGCTCCGCAATATTACGAAAAAGCGGAATAACCAGCTTCCTTACCGGAAAATTTGAAGGGCGCTGGCAACGGCGCCCTTTTTTTCGCTTTGTTATACCACATTATGCCCAGCCTGACGTCCTCTTGCGGCACGTCTAAACAGAGGCATGTTCAATCTCATCATCTGGTATGACGGCGCATGTCCGCTGTGTGTGCGCGAAATCGCGCTGATGCGGCGCCTCGATTGGCAGCGAAAAATCGACTTCCAAGATATTGCGCCAGACACGGCCATATGCCCGCTCGACCGGCAGCTTATGCTTGACCGTCTTCACGCCTGTGAAAATGGCGTGATGTTATCGGGCGCTGCGGCATTTGCGGCCATGTGGCGGCATATTCCCCTACTTAAGCCGCTTGGCTGGCTTGCGCGAAATCCCGTTATTTTGGATATATTCGAGCGGCTTTATGTTCGCTTCCTGAAAATCCGTCCTTATTTGCAAAAGTGGCTGGCATAACGATGATGAACGATGTTTTTCCCGCCTCGCGGAACGCCGCGCGCGCGCGCCTTGCGCAGTTCATACCCGGCGCAGGACAGAACTATGCCTTTGGTCGCAACACGGATCCGGGGCCAGAGCAGCCAAGTGCTGTCTCCAAGCTCTCGCCTTATCTGCGCTATCGGATGATCACGGAGCAGGAAGCCGTCCAAGCTGTTCTGGAGCAGCACAGCCTGGCAGCAGCGGAAAAGTTCATTCAGGAAATATTGTGGCGCACTTATTGGAAGGGCTGGCTGGAAATGCGCCCGTCCGTGTGGACGCAATTTCAGGAAGAACGCGACCGGCAGCGCGACAGTTTCCCAAACGCGCGCGCAATTCGCAACGCTGAGGCTGGGCAGACCGGCATTGAAGGCTTTGACGATTGGGCACGCGAGCTTATCGAAACGGGCTATCTGCACAATCACGCAAGAATGTGGTTTGCCTCAATCTGGATTTTTACGCTGCGCCTACCATGGGCGCTAGGTGCCGATTTTTTCCTGCGCCACTTGGTTGACGCCGACGCCGCGAGCAACACATTGTCGTGGCGCTGGGTGGCCGGCTTGCAAACCGCTGGCAAAACCTATCTCGCGACGACGGACAATATCGCACGCTACACCAATGGGCGATTTACACCAAAAGGGCTGGCAACGACGGCTATAATCCCACCCAATTTGACCGTCGCAAATCCGCGTCCCGTTCCCTTCGCAGCGCAATGGGACCTGCAAAAGCCAGCATTGTTGTTGGTAACACCGGACGACATGAACCCAGAGTCACTCTTTGCTCCTTCGGCGGCAATCAAGGCGGCATTTGTCGCCGCCGATGCCACCACCTTATGGGGCGACAATGCACGGGGTTTCGTCGCAAGCGCGTCACGTGACGCGGCAGAACGGGTCAGCAATGCGTTTCAATGTCCTACGGATATTCTCGATACACTCGATATCGAAACCTTGACCGCACAGGCAAAACAAGCCGACGCTGAACAGATTATCACCGCTTACGCGCCGGTGGGTCCAGTCGCTGACCTTTTCGCCACATTTGCTCCGCGCCTGGAACAGGAAGGCATACCGCTCGTCCAAATCCGCCGAAGCTGGGACGAGAAATTCTGGCCACATGCGACCAAGGGCTTTTTCCCCTTCAAAGAAAAAATTCCGAAAATTTTGGGTGAAATAGGTTGATAGGACGACTTGCAATTTGCGCTTGAGTTAGCCCCCCTAAGTGTATTATAAACACAGTACACAAGGAGATTATCCCATGCGTAAAATCATATTGTTTCTGCCGCTGGCCGCACTCGCCCTCCCCGCGTGTGGATATTCCGTTTCGGACGCCATCGATGAAGTGAAAAGTTCTAACGCCAGCGGATTTGAGGACGGAAAGACTATCTCTTCAACCGCAACAACGACTGAAGCGTTCACGATGGTCAAGGCCCTTGGCCCCGACAATATCATCTTCGTAACGGGCGACACCTTCACCATCAAGGCAGCGGGCAATGCAAAAGCCATTGGCACCCTGCGTTACATATTGGACAATGGCGCCATCAAAATTGGCCGCATCAAGGGCAATTGGTTCGGAGACGAAGGCAAAGCTGTCACCATCACCATCACTGCGCCCAAATTAACGGCCGCGTCGCTGGCCGGCTCCGGCGATTTCACTGCAGACAAAATGGAAGGTGACGACGTTGAGGTCAAAATCGCAGGATCAGGTAGCCTGAAAGTCACGCAAGTTGTCGCCAAAACATTGGAAACCAAAATTGCGGGATCCGGTGACGCAATCATTTCCGGGACGGCTGAAAACGTCAATTTCTCGGTTCTTGGTTCGGGCAGTATCAATGGGCAAAAACTCACCGCAACGAATGCCGAAGTGTCAATCGCAGGTTCGGGCGATGTAAGCATTAACGCCACCGGCAAGGTTGAAGCAAAGGTCGCGGGCAGCGGCGACATCAATGTTACAGGTGGCGCAACCTGCGCCTCAAAATCCATGGGCTCGGGAGACATCAATTGCTCATAAATCTGCAGAACCGCAACGCATGAACGGTTGGTGGGACCGGCACGTCGTCCCCCGCCTGATTGGCTGTGCCTGCACCCAATCTGCGGTGATGCGTGATCGGGCGAAAGTTGTTCCGCGCGCCTCGGGGGACATTCTGGAACTGGGCTGCGGTGGCGGAACCAATCTGCAGTTTTACGATTGGTCCCAGGTCAGATCCCTATCGGGTGTTGATCCATCGCCGGAGTTGCTTGGCCGGGCGCAAGATGCGCTCTTGCGATCAGGCCGAAGCGCAAATTTCGCAAACGGCATTGCAGAGGCGCTTCCGTTTGAAAGCAGCAGTTTTGACTCGGTCGTCACCACTTTCACATTATGTTCGGTTCAAGATCCAACCGCCGCATTGTCGGAGGTCCGGCGCGTCCTACGCCCCGGCGGGCGGCTGATATTTTTGGAGCATGGCAAAGCGCCAGAGCCCGCTGCGGCAATCTGGCAAAATCGGATTGAGCCTGTTTGGAAACATATTGCCGGTGGATGTCATTTGACCCGACCCGTAACTGGGGCCATATCTGATGCTGGCTTTGTGTGTGATGCGCCGCAAGGACATTATATGAAAAGGACACCGAAATGGCTTGGCTGGGTGGAATGGGGCGAGGCAACATTGGCACATTAATTGTTGCCATCTCGCTGTCCGTCGGATTTTTTGCGGAAAGGCCCGTGCTGGCCGACGAACGCAAAATCCTCGTCGCCAGCTTTGAAAATATTCAAGTCATCGGCGATATGAAAGTACAGGTGCAAACCGGCAAAGCGCCATCTGCGAGAGCCAAGGGTGACAAAAGGGTGCTCGACGCCCTGAAGCTGGAACGTGTCGGCATGACATTGCGTGTGCGTCTTCAGGGTGCTTTGAACAACGAAAAGGGCGTCCCGATGACGCAACCGCTTGAGGTCATGCTATCGACCAAGGCGATTAAAGACATGACGGTCAGCGGCAATGGAAGCCTGCAAATTTCCGAGGTAAAGCAACAAGACGCCGCCCGCATGCTGCTGGCGGGTAACGGCTCCATTTCAGTCGAACGGCTAATCACCGACCAATTTTCGGCTGGCATCGACGGAAACGGGCGGATCGATATAAAGGACGGAAAGGTCCGTGAAGGGCGCGTCACATTGAATGGCACCGGTCATTTTGATGCGGCCAATGTCCCCATGCGCAATGTGCGGCTTGAACATATCGGCAATGGGGTATCCCGCGTGCATGTCGACGAAGCGGCCAATATCTTCAATCGCGGAACCGGAACGATCAATGTAGGTGGAAATGGCAGTTGTTTTGTGAAACAGGCCGGCAGCGCCGCTATTAACTGTGCCAGAATCGAAAAAGGATCGCCTAAATGAATTTACGTAAGCTTGGCAAAATGGGCCTTTACGCTACCGCCCTTTCGCTTGCAGCGTGCACAATGCCTGCCAATGGCGGAAACCAGACCGCAGGGTGCAAACCCGGAACGGGCGCTGGTCGGTCTGCCGCCGGGCTTGAACAAGTGACATTGTGCGTCACCAGTGGCGCAAAAACGCGGGCGTTTACGGTCGAACTTGCGCAGACGTCGATGGAGCAGGCCCGGGGAATGATGTTCCGTACCGAGCTTGCGGACAATGCAGGCATGGTCTTCCCCTTTCCTGAACCCCGCATGGCAAGCTTTTGGATGAAGAACACGGTGATCCCGCTCGACATCATCTTTGTCCGGACAGACGGCACGATTGAAAGCATCGCCGAAAACGCAATTCCGTACTCCACAATACCGGTTGAATCGGGTGAACCCGTTGTAGCCGTGCTGGAACTGCGCGGGGGGTTATCCGCCGAGCTGGGTATTTCGGCGGGCGACACCGTTAAATGGACCGCAAAGTAAGGCAAATAGGGATTGCACCGCAACGTGCTTGCTCCTAATCGCGGGTCCATGGGTATTCTCGGTAAAATCTTCACTTGGTGGGACGGTGCCACCATCGGTACGGCGATCTACAGCTGGCGTAAGGGCAAAGCTGTGGGCAGTGATGCCGAGGGAAACAAATATTACCAGTCGTCCGACGGTAAGCGTCGCTGGGTCATCTACAATGGCGCGAACGATGCAAGCCGCGTTGCGCCCGACTGGCACGGATGGTTGCATGGCACCCATGATGGCGATCCGGAAAGCTATTTGCCGCCAGTGCGTGGCTATGAAGCACTGCCTGAGGCCAATTTGACAGGCACGGACCGTGCCTATCGGCCAGCAGGATCGATACAGCGTGGCGGCCATCGTGCCCGCGCCACTGGCGATTATGAGGCGTGGAGTCCCGACGCATCATGATTCGCCGGCACAGCCTGATGCTGCTGCCGTTGCTGGCAACGCTCGCGGCGTGCGGACCCACTGACGAAGAAAAGCTGGCACCCGAAAAATCCGGCAAAGCCCAAGCGACCGCAGACCGGATTGTTGCTGGTTCCGACAATGCACTTGGCACACCCATGGCAGAACGTGTTGCGGTGCTAGGCCTGTTGAACAAACGCAACGGACAAACGCGCGATATTGAACTCAAGCCCGGCGAAGCCATTCGTTTTGGCAAAGTTGTCGTAAGATTGCGTGCCTGCGAGAAAACAGCGCCGTGGGAAAATTACCCCGATGAAGGTGCCTTTGTTCAACTGCTGGTGAATGAACGCCCGCCGGGCACAAATGATGCCGAAAAATGGCGCAGTGTGTTTTCAGGCTGGCTTTTCAAAGAAAACCCGGCCGCAAATATTGTCGAACATCCGGTCTATGATGTCTGGGTCAAAAGCTGCAGGATGAGCTTCCCCGGCGAAGAGACACCGGTCGAAGAAAAAACATCGGAAGAAGCGCCAGCGCCTGCCGATAACGCATCGTCCAGTGCACCCCAGGCTGCGCCTGCCGAACCCGCCGCGCCAGCAGGCGAAGAAACTAAGCCCGACGAGGGCTGACCGGTCGTCTTCAACGCCGATTTGAGTAATTTTAGATACGCGCCTTGGGTGATTTCAATGGCGCCAAGGCTGGCCAGATGGTCCGTCATGAACTGACAATCCAGCAATGCGAAGCCACCTATTTTAAGACGCGCGACAAGCCATGCCAGTGCCACTTTTGACGCATCGGTCTCCCGCGAAAACATGCTTTCGCCAAAAAATGCGCCGCCCATGGCGAGCCCGTAAAGCCCGCCAACCAATCGGCCGTCGAACCAACATTCCACGCTGTGCGCGCGGCCTTGTGCGTGCAGCTGGCAAAAGGATTCTTCGATATCGGGGTTTATCCACGTCTCGCGTCGATCGTCCTGCGACTCGGCGCATGTTGCGATAATTTGGGCAAAGGCGGTATCCGCCGTGACTGTAAACCGCCCCTGCCGGATCGTTTTCGCCAATGATTTGGACAGCCGAAACTCCTCCAGCGGCAAAATCGCGCGATATTCGGGTTCAATCCAAAAAGTATCGGGGTCATCACGCGCGTCGGACATCGGAAATATGCCATTGGCGTAGGCCTGAAGCAGCAAATCCAGATCGATGGGCAAAAATCTGTCCTTTCCTGTCCGTTAAGGGGCCTATCTCGAATTGCGCCGCCGCATGCAATGGATTATAGCGAACAAAATGCCCCGGCAGCGTCTGGTCACTTTACGGCCGATCCTGCCGGGGCACGTCATTTTAAGCAAAGTCAGGGACCGCATATGACCCGCCGCCGCAAGATATACGAAGGCAAGGCCAAGATTCTTTATGAAGGTCCTGAACCCGGCACGCTGATCCAATATTTCAAGGATGATGCGACCGCCTTTAACGCCCAGAAAAAGGGTACGATTTCTGGCAAGGGCGTCATTAACAATCGCGTCTCAGAACATGTTTTCACGCGCCTGAGCCATATTGGCATTCCCACCCACTTCATCCGCCGCCTGAACATGCGTGAGCAGCTCATCCGGCAAGTTGAGATCGTGCCGATCGAAGTGATTGTGCGCAATGTCGCTGCGGGCACCTTGTCCAAACGGCTGGGCATCGAAGAAGGCACACCCCTGCCCCACACATTGCTGGAATATTGCTACAAAGACGACAGCTTGGGCGACCCGCTTGTAGCCGAAGAGCATATCGCATGCTTCGGCTGGGCAACGCAGGAGGAAATGCAGGACATTTCTTCGATGGCGATCCGCATCAACGATTTCATGTGCGGCATGTTTGCAGCAATTGGCATTCGATTGGTGGACTTTAAACTGGAGTTCGGCCGCCTGTTTGATGGCGATTTTTCGCGCATCATTTTGGCGGACGAAATCAGCCCGGATGGATGCCGCCTTTGGGACATCGAAACCGGCGAAAAGCTTGATAAGGACCGCTTCCGCCGTGATTTGGGTGGTGAAGCCGAAGCCTATCAAGAAGTGGCGCGCCGTCTGGGCCTAATGCCGGATGAAAGCGAAGGCGCTGTGCTCGATATGGTTAGCCATAGGCTGCGTAAAGGCAAGTAACACAAGAATTTACATCTTTGCATCTTGCTATCGGTGGCTTTCTCTGGACAAAGTCGATCGATGAACAAGAGACTTTTAGTTGTATTGGCGGTGGCTGCCTGTGTTGTAGGCGCACCTTTGTCCGCTGCGCCGCAAGAGAGAACAAAAGTCCACGGCACGGAACGCACCGCACCCTGGAACGCGGAGACGTCCGACCTCGAACCAGACGCCAGTATCATTTACGGGCGACTGCCCAATGGTCTGCGCTACGCCATTCGCCCGAACCAGCGGCCCCAAAATCAGGTGCTTGTGCGCATGGCCCTCGACTTCGGGTCAGCGGCAGAAGCCGATGACGAGCAAGGACTCGCGCATTTCATCGAACATATGGCGTTCAACGGCAGCACCAACGTGCCTGAGGGCGAGATGGTCAAAATGCTTGAACGGCTTGGCCTTTCCTTTGGCGCCGATACGAATGCGTCAACGGGGTACACACAGACCCAATATAAGCTTGATCTGCCGAAAGCCGACCCACGCCTGATTGAACGCGCTTTGTTCCTCATGCGCGAGACCGCCGGGAATGTCTCGTTTAACCCCGCAGCGGTTGATCGTGAACGTGGGATCGTATTAGCGGAGAGACGCGAGCGCGAAAATTTCGCGTTTCAAAGTTGGCGGGCTGCCAACAATCTCTATTATCCCAACACCTATTTTTCGACACGCTACCCGATTGGGCTATCCGAAATCCTCGAAACCGCACCTGCGGACCGGTTGAAGGCGCTGTATCGCAAATATTACCGGCCAGACCGGATCAAGATCATCATTGTCGGACCAGTGGACCCCGTTGCGATTGAGCGCGAATTGGCGAACAAATTCGCTGATTGGCAGGTCACAGCACCACCCTTGGGTAACCTTGACCGGTGCGAACTCGATACGACACGTGGCGTGTCTGCCGCAAGTTTTACCCATCCTGAAATCAATGAAGCCATCGCCGTTCAACAGTTTTTCAAGGACAAACCCCGGCCCGACACCGTCGAACGGGCGATGATTGAACTCAAGATGCAAATTGCATCGGCCATCATTTCCCAGCGGATAAGCCGCCGGTCGCGTTCAGAGGACATTCCCTTTCTAGGCGGTGGTGTAAACTTTACCTTAGGTATCTGCGACAATTATGCCGCCGTCAGCTTTAGCGCAGGCGGCAAAGACGGCAGTTGGCGGGCGTTGCTGCCATTTACAGAACAGGCTGTCCGGCAAGCCCTGCAATATGGTTTTGACGACACCGAAGTTGCCGAGCAGATAAAGCGCCTCGACACCTCTTATGAAAACAACGCCAAGGCAGAGGGCACAGAGCAAAGCGCTTCGATCGCCAACGCATTGGTCGGACTTGACGATGACGTCTATAATTCAGACGCCTACCGGTTGCTGCTATGGCGCCAATTGCGTCCGTTCATGACGAAAGTTGCCGTCAATGCGGAATTCGCAAAATGGTTTGGCCAGATGACGGCCCCGCAAATTTTTCTGTCGACGAAGCAGACGTCAGGGACGTCTTCCGATGATATCTTGGCCGCCTATGCCGCAAGCCGCGCGGTTGCGGTGGCGGCACCCGTCGCGCGCGCAACGAGCGCATTTGCCTATACGGACTTTGGCCCCGCCGGCACCGTCGTTGCAGATACAGTCATCCCCGACCTTGGCATTCGCACAATCCGCTTTGCCAATGGTGTTTTGCTGAACCTCAAAAAAACCGATTTTGAGGACAATCGCGTGCGATATTCCCTGCGGATCGATGGCGGACAATTGCATTTTGCGAAGGACGAGGCGGTGTTGGCTTGGCTGATGTCCGGCGCGTATGTTTCCGGCGGTCTTGCGGCGCATGATTTTGAAGATCTGCGCTCCTTGCTTGCCGGGACAACCGTCACACCCGCATTCGGGGTAGCTGAAGACTATTTCGGCGGCACTGGTGCCGTCGCACCTGTGGACTTGGAACGCCAGTTGCAGGTGATGGCCGCGTACACCAGATATCCCGGCTATGCGGACAGTGCGCTCCGCTTGTTCCGCCGCCCATTGCCAGAAATCTTCGCGCGGCTGGACGCAACTCCGGGTTCGGCATTGAGCATCGCCATGGCGCGAATCATGACGGACAATGACCCCCGCTTTGCGCTTGCGCCGCTTGAAAAGGTCCAAGCGGCCGATTTTTCGCAGCTGAAATCTGCGTTGGGCGATGCCTTGATCCAGAACAGAATCGAAATCGCAATCGTCGGCGATCTCGATGAAACCGCTACGATTGCCGCTGTTGCCCGCACTTTTGGCGCCATGCCTACCCGAACGGGCGCAGCAGATATTGCACCGCAAGAAGCAAGCTGGAGCACGGCCAGCGGGAATTTCGATATCCCGCACAAGGGTGAAGCCAATCAGCTGGGATGGCGCCGGATTTGGCCCACCACGGGTGACCGCGACCAGAAACTGACGCAGTCGATGGATCTGTTGGCACGTGTCGTAACCCTTCGCCTTACCGACGAATTGCGGGAAAAGCTGGGCGCGACATATGGTGTGCAGGCAGGATCAGAGATGTCGGATGTCTATCGCGACCGTGGTGCATTTTCGATTTCGACAGCAGGCGACCCCAAGGACCTCGCGGCCATCGAAAGTGCGGTTGATCTGGTCATGACGGAAATCGTGAAAGCGCCCGTTGACAACGACCTGTTTGAACGCGCACGCAAACCTGTACTCGAAAGCTACGCCGATTGGAAAAAGCGCAACCCGACATGGCTGGGTGTTGCGGCAGAAGCGCAAACCAATCCCGACAGGCTGAACCGGTTTCGGCAGAACGAAAAAACGTTCAATTCGATCACTGCGCAGGATTTATGGGCATTGGCCAAACAGTATCTCGGCAAACCCGCACAGTTCACATTCCGCGCGTTACCTGACGCGGCAATTGCCAAACCGATCATGGCGACGTCCAATCCGTAAAAGCGTCGCACCGAACGCGCTTAAAATCCTGTTGGGCGTGAGCTTACCCTTGAATCGCGCGGCGCGCCTTCTATAGGAAAGGCGAACAACCAAGCAGATAGGGCCCACATGAAAACCCGTATTTTTGTCACTCTGAAGAACGGCGTGCTCGATCCGCAAGGGAAAGCCATTCATCACGCGATCGAAGGCCTTGGGTTTTCGGGCGTTCATGATGTGCGGGCCGGCCGCTTGATTGAGATCGAGCATGAGCCTGGCCTGTCCAAGGCTGATCTGGAATCCATGTGCACGAAATTGTTGGCCAATATGGTCATTGAGAATTTCGAAATCGAGCAAGCATGATGCGCGCTGCCGTCATTCAATTTCCCGGATCGAATTGCGACCGTGACATGGCGGTTGCCATTCGTGACATCACCGGCGCGGACACAAGCCTCGTGTGGCACCGCGAAAGCGCATTGCCATCCGGACTAGACCTCATCGCAATTCCGGGCGGCTTTTCTTATGGAGATTATCTGCGTTCAGGCGCAATGGCGGCGCGTTCGCCCGTGATGCAGGCGGTCATTGCCGCTGCTGGTCGCGGCGTACCTGTTCTCGGCGTCTGCAATGGTTTCCAGATCTTAACCGAAGCAGGCCTGCTTCCCGGTGCATTGATGCGCAACGCTGGTATCCGTTTCGTGTGCCGCACGGTCGGCCTGACAGTTGAAAACAGCCAATCGATGTTTACCAGCGGATATTCAGCCGGTGAAAAAATCCACATTCCAGTGGCCCATCATGACGGCAATTTCTTTGCCGATGATGCGACACTTGATCGCTTGGAAGGCGAAGGCCGCGTTGCGTTTCGCTATGCCGAACCCGTCAATGGTTCAGCGCGCAACATTGCAGGTGTTCTTAATGACTCAGGCAACGTCCTCGGCATGATGCCGCATCCCGAACGGATGATTGAGGCCATGCAGGGCGGTTCAGACGGCCGCAGATTATTTGAGGGGCTGATCCGCGAAATCGCCTGATATGTCGGGTGTTGCGTCAGATTTTTTGGCGCGCGGAAACATAAACCGACCCAACAGCAGGATTATCGTCGGCCAGAACATGGTATTGTAAAGGTCATGCATCGCGGCACCGATTGTCGCCTCGCCCGGCCCCTGACCGTGTAAATCGGCATATTCGTTGAACAATTCGGCGACGAGCACGATCAACCAACACCAAACAGTGTCGGGCCTGCGGCGCAGGACCATTGCTGAACCAAATAATATCAACATTGAACCGTGGATGTGCAGGGCATCGTTGGTCAGTCCAACCGCATCAATCAGGCGTATTTTATAGCCGATCCAATATTCGGATAGCTGCTCCAAATAATCCTGCATGACGTCCTAAACTTTGGTTTTGAAGGGCGAAAAATTCGTTCCCTCGTCGAAAATATCAACGCCCTCTTTGCGTTTTAACCAGCCCACAACAACATATGTTACCGGCGTCAGCACTACTTCCCAGCCCACTTTCAGCAGCCAGTTGGTAATCATAACGCTGATGACCTGTTCTTGGCTCCATAGGCCCCAAAAGGCGAGTGGGTAAAATATGATGCTATCGACACCCTGCCCCACAACGGTCGACCCAATGGTACGCGACCACAGATGCTTGCCGCCAGTCCAGATCTTCATGCGCGCCATGACATAGCTGTTCACAAACTCACCCGCCCAAAAAGCGGTGATGGACGCAATCACTATCCGCCATACTTGTCCGAATACGCTTTCATAGGCGGCTTGCCCCTCCCAGCCCGGGGCTGGCGGCAGGGCAACGACAACCCAGCTCATGAACGCCATAAACAACAATGCAGCAAAGCCAGCCCAGATGACGCGCCTTGCGCGGGCATAGCCATAAACCTCGGTCAACACGTCGCCGATGACGTAGCCAAGCGGGAAAAATAATATCCCTGCCCCGAATATCCATTGCTCCCCGCTTATGGTCACCGCAGCGGGCTTTGCCGCGCCAATGATGTTGGACAGCAGCAAAATGGCCACGAACGCGGCCATGACGAAATCATAATAGCGGAACTGGCGTCCGGTGACGGCGCTTGCGCTTTCGGTTACAACGGGAGCATCTTGCATAAAATGACATAAGCAGCTTTGCGTTCGCAGGCAAAGCCGTTATTGCGCCTCTCAGCGCGCGCCCTTAGCTCAGCTGGATAGAGCGCGAGACTTCTAATCTTGAGGCCACAGGTTCGACTCCTGTAGGGCGCGCCACGCAGTCCACAAAATCACACCTTTCCAGAGACTTCTGTCGTCAGGCGCCATGAACGGCGGAGCTCTGCGGGCCTTGCCGGTTCCTAAATTCGTGCAGAAGCCAAACTTGTCTCTGTTGTGAGACCGTTTGGCCAAAAAATAGGGCCCGTCTCACGGGCCCCAAAAACAGACTTCTTCCAACATATCGCAGGTATTAGCCGAACCCGAGGAGCTGCCTCTGATCCGCCCATGCCAGCGGTAAATCGGCGGCAAGAAGTCTGCTTGGGGTTAGCTTTAGAGGCTGTCGCCCTTCCACAATTGCAGTAACGATAAAGGGGTCTAGGCAAACAAGCTTTGCAACCTTCATCATTCGAACACGGCAGCGACCTTGTTCGGCTGCAAGGGTCGGAACTGATTTATCAGGGTTTTTAACAATTTGAGCCATGATTGCTCTAGATTCGGCGATGAGCGCGACGAGCTTGTCATCGCGCAAAGACATGCCGTCGCCTGCCGAGGCGGCGGGTATGATCAGCCTGAGCGCCTTCCCGCGACGCAACCTAATAGCCTCGCGTTCAATAATTAGATCGCTACTTGACGGTTGGATCGACCCCTCCGCACTAATGGCATTGAGCAAACTCCGGTTATCGATTTTGATCACCACTCGGTCTTCATTCAGCTCGACACGGTCGACTACATTCCGAACGATGGCCTGCTTCCGGATATATTTGGCCGCTGTGAGTTCAGTTCCTAGCTGACGACATCGCGATATTAGGTTGTGGAGTTGGTCGGCTGTGTACGTACCGTCGAGCAAAACGCTCTGTACCTGAATGCCTAGTGCCAATGTTTGCGAGAGTTGGCCAACGACGATGTCCTCAATATCCCGGGCATTGACACGCGAGGCAGTAGTGTCTCCCAGGGCTTCGTATCGATTAGCGTAATAATGGAACCTTCGATTACCCTTCTGAGTATGGGTCAGAACCATCGGCGTTCCTTCCGCATTGTAAATCAGCCCAGCCAACACGCCTGTTCTGGCGCTCACCTTGCGTGAGCTGCCGCCCTGCCCTTGCTTTGCCAATTTGACTTGGACTTGGTCCCACAGCTCTTCAGCAACAATCGCATCATGCTCGCCTTCGAAGGCTTCACCCTTGTGCACGGTCATGCCGCGATAGATGCGATTGGACAAAAGGTGATAGAGATTACCGCGCTTGAAGTGGCATCCGCCTCTCGTCCCGCCATCTTTGCGCTGTTGGACCTTGGTATGGCTGCCGTTTTTGGCCAATACGTCGACCAGTTCAGGAACTGAACCTACTTTGAGGTAAAGTTGCATGATGTTCCGGACCTGTTCGGCCTCGAGTTCATTGGCCACTAATTTGCGCTCGACAACATCATATCCCAGCGGAACTGGCCCACCCATCCAAATGCCTTTGCGTTTTGACGCATAGATCTTGTCGCGGATACGCTCGCCGGTCACCTCACGTTCGAACTGGGCAAAGGACAAAAGCATGTTGAGCGTCAGCCTGCCCATACTTGTCGTAGTGTTGAACGACTGGGTAATCGACACAAAGCTTGCGCCCTTGCGGTCGAGTATGTCTACGATCTTTGCAAAGTCTGAGAGCGAGCGGGTCAGCCGGTCAATCTTGTAGAGCAGAATAATATCGACTTTGCCTGCTTCGATATCTGCCAACAGCCGTTTAAGACCTGGACGCTCCAGATTGCCGCCCGAGAACCCGCCATCATCGTAGCGGTCCTTCACCACTGTCCAGCCTTCGTGACGCTGGCTTAAGGCATAAGCGGCACAGGCATCATATTGGGCATCTAGGCTATTATACTCCTGCTCAAGCCCATCTTCGGTCGACTTGCGGGTGTAGATGGCACAGCGGACCATTTTCTTTGTACGGTCCATATCAGGCTACCTTCGCGGCCAGGCCAAAGAAGCGTGGACCCGACCAATGGGCACCTGTGACCTTACGCGCAATTTCTGAAAGCGATCCGTAGGTATCATTATCCCACTCAAAGCCACCCTCGGTTGCGGTTACTGCGATGGTCTTGCCGTTCCATTCGCGAACAAACCTAGTTCCAGGCAATATGGGGCCGAGACGTGAAGGTGTGGGCGCGCTTGTTCCGCCCTTCCCATTCAACCTGTCGAGCTCCCGCTTGATGTAGGAAGGCAGTTTGCCATACACCTTTTCTTGCAGCCGATAGGCAATACCCCGCCGGAGAAGGTCAGGAGAAATATTGGGGGCAACGTTGCGATAGACCTCATGCCAGCGAGAACGCAGTTCGGCAGGTTTCATGGTAGCAAGGCGGGCCAGTTCCAAGCTTACACTGTTTGTCATGGGTGGTTCTCCTTGATCGATGCAGCATCATGCTGCCCCACCACCCAAAGCCCGGCTGATCGCTCTGCCAGGTCTGCCGCCGCCTTATGCCGGGGCGCTTGAACATGAGCAGCAATGCTCGACTGCGCATAGAAGTCGAATGGATTGTGCACTCAGTAGGCAGAAATTTAGATTATTTGAGCACTTAGAGCCGTAATGGCAGCTAAGGCGGCTAAACTAAGCCTAATCGTGGGGCGAGGCTTAGCCTAGGCATTGAAACGGATGTCAGCTTTGCGCCCAAATGCAGACGTTAGGCTACCGACTAACGTATCCTTACAGCCGCCACTGATGTGGCCAGTGGCAAGGATAGCCCTCTGCGTGAATAACATCTCAATTTAGAAACTGATTATGCCTGCAAACTCTCTTCGTTTCTTACACCAGATTTGCAGTTTGCATGGTTGCCGGTTCGCCCACCGATCTTTTTTCACGACCGTGGATTAGCCGGTAGAGCGCAGGCAGCACGATCAGTGTCAGAATCGTCGAAGAGATAATCCCGCCAATCACGACGCTGGCTAGCGGTCGTTGCACTTCTGACCCTGCGCCTACATTGAGCGCCATCGGGACGAAGCCCAATGAAGCGACTAATGCTGTCATCAAAACCGGACGCAGCCGTGTCAGCGCGCCTTCACGGATTGCAGCATCAAGATCCATCCCGCGTTCCCGCAAATCCTTAATAAATGACAGCATGACAACGCCATTCAACACAGCAACGCCAGACAGTGCAATAAACCCGACGCCTGCGGAGATCGACATCGGAATGTCGCGTAGCGCCAAAGCTGCAACGCCGCCGGTGAGTGCGAGCGGAACGCCCGAGAATACGGTGGCAGCGTCTTTGGCTGAGCCGAACAGCGTGAACAGCAACCCGAAAATCAAAAGCAATGCGAGCGGCACGACAATCTGGAGCCGCGTAGCCGCCGACTGCAATTGTTCAAACGTCCCGCCATATTCGACATAATACCCCTCGGGGAGTGTTACCTCGGCGTCAATCTTGGTCCGCAGCTCAGCGATGAACGATCCCAAATCGCGGCCTCTTACGTTTGCAGTGATAACTGCGCGGCGTTTGCCATTTTCGCGGCTGATCTGGTTAGGGCCGACCGAAAGCTCTATGTCGGCGACTTGCCCGAGCGGCACGAAACCCGCCGCGCCGTTGCCGCCAATGGGGATTGGCAGACTGCCAAGCGCATCGACGTTGGTGCGTAGCTCTTCAGGAAGCCGGACGACGACATCGAAGCGTCGGTCGCTCTCGAATACTTGTCCCGCCGCACGTCCGCCGGTTGCGGTCGCGACTGCGTCCTGCACGTCGCTCATGTTGATGCTATAGCGTGCGAGCATGTCACGTTTGGGGGTCACGGCAAGTACGGGCAGGCCCGTCACTTGCTCGATCTTGACATCCTCGGCACCGGAAACCGAAGCGACGACTTCTTCCACCGCGCCGCCGCTTTCGAGCAACTGGTCCAGGTCGTCGCCGAACAGCTTGACCGCAACGTCGGAACGGACGCCTGCAATCAGCTCGTTCATCCGCATTTGCACCGGCTGGGTGAACTCATAATTGTTGCCGGGGATTTCCGAGACAGCTTTGTTCAGTTCAGCGACAAGCTGCTCACGCGGTTTGCGCGGATCAGGCCAGTCTTTGCGGTCTTTCAGCATGATAAAGTTATCCGCAACCGAAGGCGGCATCGGATCGGTTGCAACATCGGCTGTGCCGATCTTGGCAAACACCCGTTCAACCTCTGGAAATTTGCGGATGCGTTCTTCGAGCGCACGTTGCATGTCAATCGCTTGGCTAAGGCTCGTGCCGGGAATGCGTAGCGCGTGCATCGCAATATCGCCTTCGTCGAGATTGGGAATGAACTCCGAACCTAATCGGGTGGCGCCTACGCCCGCAAGCAAGACAAGCGCCACAGCGCCGCCGATAATCAGCTTGCCTCGCTTCATAGTGGCATCGAGCAACGGGGCATATTGGCGATTGAGCCAACTCATCACACGGTTTTCTTTTTCCTCAACGCGGCCCGTCACCAACTGCGCGATAGCGGCGGGAACGAGGGTCAGCGCGAGAAGCAACGCTGCGGTCAGTGCCATGACGACCGTGATCGCCATCGGATGGAAGGTTTTGCCTTCGATTCCCGTTAGTGCAAAGATCGGCAGATAGACGACAGTGATGATGATAACGCCGAAAATGCTTGGCTTCATCACCTCGGTACTAGCGCTTGCGACCAACCCAAAGCGTTCATCGCGGTCCAGCAAGCGGCCAAGCCGATGCTGCGCCTCGCCCAAGCGGCGTAAGCAATTCTCGACAATGATGACTGCGCCATCGACAATCAAACCGAAGTCCAGTGCTCCCAGACTCATCAAATTTGCCGAGGTCCGCGTCTGCACCATGCCGGTCAGCGTCATCAGCATAGCAACAGGGATAACCGCCGCCGTGATAAGGGCAGCGCGGATATTCCCTAAAAGAAGGAACAGCACGACAACAACGAGTAACGCACCTTCGGCGAGGTTTTTCTCAACTGTCGCAATGGTACGGTCGACCAATTCGGTGCGGTCGTAGAGCGGGTGCGCGACTACGCCCGCTGGTAGCGATTTTGTCGCCTGTTTGAGTCGCTCGGCTGCGGCTTGCGCAACCACACGCGGATTTTCACCAGTGAGCATGAATATCGTGCCAAGCACGATCTCACGGCCATTTTCGGTCGCCGCTCCTGTGCGTAGCTCGGAGCCGATAACGACCTCGGCGACATCGCCGATGCGGATCGGGACACCGCCGCGCGTCGCAACTATGATCTGCGACAAATCAGCTTCGTCCTTTGCCTGACCCGGCACTCGGATCAGTATCTGTTCGCCTGCACGCTCGACGTAGCCTGCACCCTTGTTGGCGTTGTTGGCTTCCAGCGCCTCGACAATATCCGTCAGCGATAATTTGAGTGAAGCGAGCTGCTGCGGGTTGGGTGTCACATGATATTGGCGCGCATAGCCGCCGATGGTGTTGACCTCGGCAACCCCGGGGATTGTCCGCATCTGCGGCCGCACAACCCAATCGGAAAGCGTGCGTAAATCGCTTGGGGTATATTCTGAACCATCGGGTTTGCGCGCGCCGGGCTTCGGCTCGACGGCATACATGAAAATCTCACCAAGGCCTGTTGCAAGAGGACCAAGCTGCGGCTCAATCCCCGGCGGTAGTTGCGACTTCGCCGACTGGATCCGCTCATTGACGAGCTGGCGCGCGAAGTAGGTGTCGGTGCCGTCTTCGAATACGACAGTTACTTGACTCAATCCGTAGCGTGAGATTGATCGCGTATAGGCAAGTTTCGGGATACCAGAGATTGCGGTTTCGATGGGAAAGGTAATGCGCTGTTCGGCTTCGAGCGGTGAAAAGCCCTCCGCCTCGGTGTTGATCTGCACCTGAACATTGGTGATGTCCGGTACAGCGTCGATAGGGAGCTTGGTCGCGCTATAGACGCCGAGCGCGCAAAGCAGCGCGACGACAGCAAGCACGAACCAGCGCTGGCGGATGGAAAAGCCGATGATACGGGCAAGCATGTCAGTTATCCCCGATCAATGGTCATGGCTCGCGCCCGACTTTTCGATGTCGGCGCGAATGAGAAAGGCTCCCTTAGCGGCATAAGGCGTACCGGGCTTGATGCCCGAAAGCACCTCGGTCCATTCAGGCGACTTCCGCCCGAGTTCCAGCATGCGGACCTCGTAATCCTGTCCATAATTGGCAAAGACCACCGTGAAGTCGCGGAAGCGTTGCAAGGCTTCGGTGCGTACCGCCAACGGCACCTTAACCGCGTTGATCGTCACACGACCACGAAGCGCCATACCGGGACGCAACCGCCCACCTCGATTGGGGACCGACGCCCGCATAAGCGCCGTGCCTGCTTCGGCATTGCCGTCGGGCAGATATTGGCCGAGACGTGCCGCCGCGATTGCCGTGCCTTCCATCGTATCGATCTGCACCGCCATGCCGGGCTGGATCGCGCCCAAATCCTTAGGGAAAATATTGAACACGACCGTCGTCTGCGCAGGGTCAGTAATGACGTAGAGTGCGCGGTCAAAGGTCACATCGCCGGGGTTGCCATTGCGTTCGGCAACGACGCCGCTCACCGTCGAATAGACCGGATAGACCTGCAAGGACTCGCTCGACTCGATACGCGCGAGCAACTGGCCCCGCTTCACAGTGTCGCCGACCTGTTTTGTGACCGAGACAATCCGACCCGGAAACTGTCCGCGTATCTCCGACCGTGCGGTCGTCGCCAACTGGACTGTCCCATATAGCTCGCGCGTCTCACCGATCGTCGCAGGGCCGACAGTCTCAATCTCGATGCCACCGGCCTTGGCGGCATCAGCCGTAATCCGTGTGCGGCCTTCGGGGCTCGCATAACGCCAGACATGGCGTTTGCCGCCTTCGACCGCGACAACCTCGACATCGAAGCTGTGGGGTTCCTCGACCACGCCTTGGCCTGTCAGATAGTCCTTCTCGGCCTTGAACGGGAACGTATTGACCTCACCGCCCAGCCGCTTGAGCGTCACTGTCAATTGCACGGTCTTGGCATCGACTGGTTTGCCGTCCTTTGTCGGATAAACCCGGAACTGCGGCGGCACACCGTCCTCGAAGATGGTTATTTCAACCGCGAAGTCGCCATCTTTCAAAAGTCGGCCGTTGTGCGGCCCTTTCGCTGGTTCGCCTTCCTCGCCATGCTCCTCGGCGGGTTCGCTGCTGCTGTTACAGGCTGCCAAAGGTGCGATGATAAAAAGCGCTACGGCAAGCCGGGTGATGATTGTCTTTTTCATGGATTAGTCCCCCTGTCGGCAGCGGCGTCAAAGCGTCCGGTCAGCCGGTCTATTTCTGTTTGAAGATCACGGGTGCGAATAACGGCATCGAGCCATTCAGCCTGCGCCTCCACAATGGCATCAGCGGCACCCTGCATATCGCGGAACGTGAAGCCGCCGCGCGCATAGCCATCGCGCACTTGGCGGAGTGCCTTGGTCGTCTGCGGGTAAACCTCGCGGACGATGGCATCCGCACGCGCACGCGCAGCGTCGGCTTCCGCCCCAAGACTGGCCAGACGGCGTAGCCGGTCAAGCCGCTCAGCCTCGGCAGTCAGTTCGATGCGCAGTTTTTCGGCCTGCGCCTTGGCGATATTGCCCTGATTGCGGTCGAAGCGTCCCAAAGGAATCGTAACACCCGCAACCAGTGCCACATCATTGGTCCCGCGCAGGAATCGCGCCCCTCCATTGACAGTGTAATCCGGTCGCGCCCGCGTCTGTTCCACTGCCACTGCTGCCGACGCCCTCGCGACCTCGGACTGCGCAAGTTCCTCATCGGCAGTCGCAAGTTCACGCGCTGCTGGAATACCCGCTAAAACGTCACCGACCGTTTCGACATCCTCAGGCCGACCGTTCCAATACGCGGCAAGCGCCGCGCGCGCTCCCTGCTGGCGCGCCTGTGCCTCGGTCAGATTAAGCCGCGCTTGCGTTACCCGTGCCGATGCGCTCGTCTCGACGAACAGGGGGTCTTTATATCCGCGCACACGCCGCAAAGCCTCGCGCTGCATCTCGACTTCGACACCCAGCCGAGTTTCCGCGATCTCGACGACATAACCGGCGATCACAACGTCGAGAAACGCACGCTGGACAGCGCTGACAAGTTCAAGCCGCACTACCCGCAACGTTGCTTCGGCAACACCGATGTCGCGTTCTGAATAGGCGACACGCGCGTCACGTTTGCCGCCGCGCTCGATCGTCTGGCTGTAGGTTCCAGTGATCTCGGCTTGGCCGAACACATTATAAGGTCCGCTGCCGACTAGGTTTTCGCCTTCGACGGTTATAGTTGGGTTGGGCCGGACGCCCGCTTGAACACGTCCAGCTTGTGCAGCGGCTATCTCAGCCGCGCTAGCGCGGATCGATGGTGCGGCGTCGATGGCCTTGGCTATGGCCTCATCCAGCGTGATCGGCTTCGCAACGGCAGCCGTAGACGGAAAGGCCAGCGCCGCCGCTAACAAGGCGGTGCGCAATTTGGGGAACATATTAAAACTCCTGAACCGAATGACACGTTAAAGGGCCGGGCGCGAGGCCGGCCCTAACGGCGCGGTTCAGGCAGAGGGTGGTTCGGTGGGTGGTGCCTGACTAAAAGAGGTCAGCGGGTTGGCACGGTGGAACGACAAGAGCGCCTTTGCGGAGGTTGTAGCGGGCGCAAGGTTAGCCGTGCGCGCGTCGAGCGCGGTCGGGCAATGATGATGGTGCAGACTGTCGCCCGCGCCGTCATGCGAAGGCGCTTCGTCCCCGTGATCGTCGGCCATCGCGTCATGACTAATGCTCACGCCACGTTCTGTATGATGGGTTCCCGGTTCTTCATGTGCAATTACAGGCGCATGAAACGTGCTCGCGACAAAAGCGACAACAAGAATCAAGCGGGCGAGTAGATGAGACACAGCTTTTCGCTTAGTCGTGCCTCGCAATTTGGTCAAATGGTTCGTCATTTGCAACTTCCTTAACTGCCGTCGGAACATTAGGAGGCCGTCCGCTTTGGGAGGATTAGGCTCGGAAGCAGACAGTCAGCTCTCGGCCCATAATTGGACATGCGATGTGTTTGGCGAGGATGGCCCCTCGAAGTAAACGAGGGGCCATCCGTTTATATCTCCGTACGTTCAGCCAAGGTGAGAGCGTCGTCAATATCAACTCCAAGGTAG
>JACCDN010227669.1_pt1 | contig 50138 bp, 49 predicted proteins | sample 7441691 | NCBI WGS metagenome assembly JACCDN01 (sample SAMN15323439, study PRJNA562643) | freshwater metagenome | isolation source: river surface water | place: USA:Blue River Watershed | collected 2017-08-16 | reverse complement strand
GGCTTAGCAGCTGGCTTCTTCGCAGCAGCTGGCTTCGCAGCAGCAGCCTTTGCGGTGGTCTTTGCAGCGGTTCCAGCAGCCTTCTTTACTGCAGTACCTGCAGTCTTGGTTGCCTTGGTTGCAGTCTTGGTTGCAGTCTTGACTGCGGCGTTGGTCTTCTTCTCAACAACCTTTGCAGTTGAAGCAACCTTCTTCTCTACGGTGTCAACGGCCTTTTCGACCTTCTTCTCGACAACGGCAGCGGTCTTCGCTACTTCGTCAACAGCCTCGGCAACAAGTGCGCCGGTGTCTTTTGCAATGCTCTTTGCGTTCTTTGAGAACGCCTTCTTTACTGAAGCAAAAATGCCCATGAGTATCTCCTGAAAAATTGATTTTGGAATTGCTTTAAGTTTAGTCGACTCAACTCAGAAATCGACCTAGGACTATTCGCTAATGCGAAGCTAACCGTTTGATCTGCGACGACGAAGAATCTCATCGAGTTCTGCTGAATCAAACTTTTGCTTGGCTTTTGAAGCTGGCGAATCTTCGATTGAAACCACATCGGCAAGCATCGGAATCTCAAGTTGACCGATGTGTTGGCGTGGTGCCGGAAGCGGGTTTCGCTGCCAAGCTCTTGGGTCGATCTCAGCCTCTTGCTCGTTCGCCTCACCAAGAATTCGTGAATTTGCTAGACCCGACCTGAACCCCGCCTTGCCCTGAGCGCTGCTTGCCAAGAGAGCACGGTTTACTTTCACAGCTTTAACAAAAACACTCATGGTGAGGGAACCCATCAAAAGAGCAGAAGCACTTGCTGCCCAGTAGTAGGGCGCTTCAACCGCCATGTACCCGGTAACAACCGCGGTTGCTACAAACATCAAAGTTAGAGCACCAAATGCTCGTTTGGTTAGAGACAATCGAAAGCTTCGATGTGCAACAGAAGCCACCGAACCTTGCCTACCGACAGTTTCGCGCTGTAAATTTTTCAGTTCAGATTTGATCTGTCGTTTATAGTTGCGCTCGTCATCGCGCTGCTCAGAACGCTGGTGCCAACTTGGTACGAAAACCCAAAACCACAATGCGGCGATGACTAGCAGCATCAAGCCGCCGGATCCATTGAAGTTCATATCTCAAAGATATGAGTCAGCTACCGCCGAAGCCATCATTTAATTCGGTGTGTTTAATTTCAGGCTCGATATTTTGAAGCCATGGATAATTTTGCTCGGGCGTTTTGCCCTGAATCCATCGGTTAAGTAATCCACCAATCACCTCTTCGTGAGTGATTGCGAATACGTAGTGGTCGCGCCAAGCACCGTTGATGTGAATGTAGCGTTCCTTCAAACCTTCGTATCGAAGACCCAGTTTCTGAACCACTCGCAGTGATGCTAAGTTTTCTGGACGAATGTCAATCTCGACTCGGTGCAACCCGACAACGTTGAAAAGGTAATCGGTGACCAAGGCAACCGCGGTTGGCACTACGCCTCGACCGGCTACCTCAGGCACGACCCAGTAGCCAATTACTGCGCCACCAACCGAGCCGAAAGTTATGCCAGCAACATTCAGTTGCCCGACGATTTTGCCGTCGACGAGAATTACGAACGGCAAGCCCTGATTTTCGTTCATCTGCCTTAGCCAACCTCGAATTTGAGCTCGGTAGTCAAATGAGTTCGGGCCATAAGGATTGGTCGCCTCCCAGGGGCGCAACCACTCTCGATTCGACAAAACAGCATGCTCGAGGTCCTTGGCATCCTTGGCTTTGATAATTCGAAGCAGAACGTCGCCGTGGGTGAGCGCAAAAGACATAGGCACGATGGCAAGATTAGTCGCATGGACGAACTTGCCGCTAATAAGCAACAACTGCGTGCCGAACTAAAAGAGCGGCGGGCTGGCTTGGATTACGACCCTGAGGTTGCAGGGCAGCTAAATGTTCACCTCGCCGAGCTTTGCCTAGCAACTGGAGCGAATCGGATTGCCTGCTATCTGCCGTATGGAAACGAGCCAGACACAGAGCTCTTCATCGATTGGGCCATCGACAACAATATCGAGGTTCTGCTGCCTGTTTCAAAAGAAGACGGCGAGCTCGAATGGGTCATCTTCGAAGGCGAATCAGAAGTAGGGATTTTTGGTTTCCACGAGGCAGCTGGCACAAAAACTAATCCCGACAATGTCGATCTAGCATTCATCCCAGCGTTGGCAGTTGACCAGACCGGTACCAGGCTTGGCAAGGGCAAGGGTTATTACGATCGAGCTCTTCTGAAGTTTGAACCGTTGCCGCCAGTTATCGCCGTTGTGTTTGATGATGAATTGCTTGAGTCGGTGCCCAACGAGAGCCATGATCACCCTGTCGACGCAGCCGTTACGCCCTCGCAGGTTGTGTTGTTCACCGAACGGTTAAAATAGAACCGTGCCTACTTATTCATACGCTTGCAAAAACTGCGAGCACACCTTCGACATTCAGCAGTCTTTCTCAGAAGATGCGCTGAAAGTTTGCCCAAAATGCCAGGGTGAACTTCGCAAGGTTTTCGGCCAAGTGGGCGTAACTTTCAAGGGCAGCGGTTTCTACAAAACCGACAATGCCTCACCTAAGAAAAGTAGCTAATCCAAGACTCTCAAGGCTTTAGCCCCAATGTGGCGGCTTATCTTGTTTCAAACGCTGATCATTTGAGTCGGCACGGTCACCCCATGCTGCATCGGTGTCTTCAAAGGCTCGGTCTGCATCGTCAAATAATGGCACTGATCTTTTAGTCACCTGCATTCCCAATTGCTCGGCGATACGAATTGCTAGAGCCTGTGGGTTCGAAAACAGTTCAAAACTATAAACACGGATGTACTTCCAGCCGAGAGCTTTCAAAAGGCCCGGTCGAATGTGAAATTTCTCGGTTCGGTTCTCTCCAGGAATAGACCAGTCAGCTTCGATTACGGCAGCGCTCTTGGCATAGGCAACCACCAACGGCGTCTCTTGAGAAAAGCCGGTGTCGACGCGAGCTCCAAGCTTCTTGAGCCGCAGGCTCAAGTCTTGAAGCATTGGGTCTACTGGGTTTGCCACCGGTTCGCGTTCGGCACTGGCAGCCTGCAATAGGTCTTTGAGCAGAGCAGCGCCATTGGTCATTCGATCAGTTGGCACTTCGTCTGGGCCAAAGCAGCTGACTACTGTGATTTGCTTTCTTGCGCTCACCAGCAGGTTAGCCAAGTAGCGCCGGCCGTCGGAATCGCTCATTTGACCAAAGCTTGAAAGCACGGCTCCGTGAGAGGTTCGGCCAAAACCAAGGGAGAAAATTACTCGATCGGCGATTCGATGACCTAGATCGGCGAGAGGAGCCACTTCAAATTTTTCGCGACCATGAGAATCAAAGAATTCCGCAAGGTTTGGCTTGTCACGCAAGCCAGCAATTACTGCGGCACGAATTCGTTCAGCGTGAACGGTAGATGCACTTGAAACCAGTAGTGACTGATCAGGGTGCCAAAGCGCATGGTTAAAAACCAGGTCTACGGTTCGAGCCAATTCAGCATCAAGGCTCTCAGTTGCACCCTCGATTGTGGTTTTCGCTCGGTTTCCCTCGGTTACCTGATCAAGAATGAAATTACGCTCGCCAAAATACTCGGCCGCAGATGGAGCGTATTGGATTCGATTTTGGTAGAACTCGCGGTTAATAAGCTCACCAAGCGATTGACCTGTGGTTCGATAACTTCGGCGCAAAACCTCAGAGCCGAAGACTCTGCGCACCTGTTCAAATACCGATGGAACCGCTAATTCGCGGCCCAGTGGAATGGCTCGGCACTCAATTTCGAATCCAACGGGCGCAGCAATCGCATCATCACCAAAGGCAATAATTTGTTTTGATCGCGAGATTGCCCCAAGGTTTTCAGCGATAGTCGAGCCAGCGGCATCTAGCACAAGCACTGCGTCAAAGGTTTGGTCTTTGCCAATAAATGCCGGCAACTCATATGGCGAAAGCAGCAGCGCGGGTGCAAGTGCCGGCCAAATCGATGGTGCTGCGGCCTGTGTCAATGCAAAGTTAGCTGCACCGGTTTTTAGCAATTGCTTCAGGGCTATTGCTTCGCTTTTGTTGGCGGCTAGCGCCTCATTCCATCGTTTACTGAGGGTTTGAGCGACAATCCGTGCGCCTACCTCGATTTGCTCATCAAAGGCAATTTTGAAATTTTCTTCATTTTGAGCGAGCTGCTCAGATGAAAAATTCAGAATCGAATTATCGCGAGTGATCAGTACCTCAAGTGCCGATTGCCACCAGGCTTGATCAAGTTCAGCCGCAAGGTGTTCGCGTGGGGTGTGGAGTCTGGCTAGATCTCGACTCAAAGGACCAAGCCCAACTTCAGCAAGGCGACCTGAAACCATCGAACGCTCCCCCAGCTTTTCGAGGGCGTCAGTATCTTCGGCGAGCGAATTCAACTTCTGCTGAAGTTCAAAAAGAGTCATTTCTGTTAATGACTGCTGGCCAGGGGCATCATCCATGTGGCTTTGAAGTTTTTCAAGATCTGCCACGAACGCTTGAAGAGCGATTTGCGCGTCGTGAATACCAGTTGGCACCTGTGGCGCGGTTGGCATGGTTGAGAATTCGAGCCAAAGTTCACGTTGTTCTTGAATGGCTTTGAGAGCAACGTGCATGTCTGCAACATGCATGCCGGTTCGCAGATATTCCTTGGCGAGTTTTTTTAGACGCCGGCGATTGCCGCCTGACATTTGCGAACGTTCGCTCTTATCAACGCCTTTTCGTGGGGCAGTTGCTGCAACCAATTCGGTAATCGGTCGGTCGAAGACAGCTGGCAAGAATCTGTCTAGCGTCTCTCGGATGCCAACAAACAACCTGAGATACTTAGCCCACTCATCCACGCTATTTGCGGCTTTGAAATTTACTTTTTCGGTGAACTCTGCCAACTGGTTAGCAAGTTTCGGATAAGCCTCGTCACGCAGGTGTTTTGCGAGCTCCACAGCCTGATCAACTTCAGCCGGATTCGAGAATTTAGCTTTGAACCAAGCAGTGTCTTGTGGTCCGAACTTAAACTCCCCAAGCTCAAAGGCCTCCGTCAGGAGGTCGATTGCAGCAGACTTATCAAGGTGCTGCAGCAAGTACTGTTCTTCGATACGGGCGCTGGTTAGCGGCGCATGTGGCAAGCCACTCAGCCTCGATAGCTCTCGTAGGACTCGAGCTAGCGATACCCCTAGAACCTCGTCAACATCATTCAGCGTCTTGAAATATTCATCTAGCGAGTCTTCGGCAGCGATTCGCTTTGCACGAGCAGCTTCAGAATCAACAACTGAAGCTTTTTCATTTCTAGAAATAGCAGCGATGATGTCAACCCAAGTCGAATCGGCACGGATTCCGAGACCGGCTAAACCTACAGCCGACAAGCGATCGGCTAATTCATTCAATGTTTGGCGTCTTGGAGCCACCACGAGAGTACGTTTGCCATGTTCCGACAAAGCTGCAAGCACGTTGACAACCGTTTGCGTGTATCCGCAACCTGGCAAGGTTTCTACTGCAAAACTTTGGCCAGCTAATGCTCTTGCAACTACGCGCATCTGAGTTGCATCTGCATCTACAACCAGATTTAGTTCAGGAATGTCGATTTCGCCAAGCCCATCGGTTGACTCACCGGTTAGTGCTGAAAGCAAATCGTTGCTGGTGTGGGTCAAATCTTTAAGCAAGGTTTGAGACACGGCTGTGAAGTTGCCAATCACAAGAATGCGCTTAAGGTCAAGGTTTGCTTTATCTGCGGTTAGGTTCGCCAGGTAATTCAAAACTGTAAGAGGTACCAGATCAGAACTTTCGTTCTGACGTGCAAGCAACTCTGCTTGGTTGAGATTTATGCCATAGGCAACCTCTAGCGATTCAACCAAAATAGGATTCACCTGCGGCGCACCAGCCAGAGCCAGTTCGTAGTCTTCACCTTTTTTGAACAAGTCGATTGGCCACATCAAAATTGGCACGTTGAGGTCAAAACCATCAGCTTCAAAATTTGCCAAACCGCCAACCAGGTAGAGAGTGTCTAGGCCAAAGTTGCTGCTGATGCGATCTGCTTTAGCTTTGATTCGACGTGCAGCTGATAGCGCTCTCGAAAATGCCAGAGGGTCACGCACAAGATTCGAAAGTAGGGTTTTTCTTCCGGTGACAAACTGAGAAAACCCACCCGGATGGCTGCGCTCTAGATCGATCTGACCGAAGGTGTTGGTCTCGAAAGTCATCAGCGGATTAGTCACGCCGATTGCCTTCAATTCTTCTTCCCAGCTCTGCCAGCTGGTGCGGTTGACTTGCCCGCTCGAACCTTCGTTATTAGTCATGAAACGAGCCTAACTTTTAGGCTTCAAAACAAGGTTTAGGCTTGCCCGAATGCTCAGAAAACCCTCAGTTTGAACTCTCAGGTATATTTGGGGTTTCCGGCTCCGTAGCTCAGTGGATAGAGCAGAGGTTTCCTAAACCTTGTGTCGTAGGTTCGATTCCTATCGGGGCCACTAAATCTCAGGTTCAACGCACAGGCTCAAACGACTGACGTCGTTATCGGGGCCACTAATCTAGGCAGCGAGCATTTCGAGGTAGGCGTTCCATTCGGGTTCAACCCGCTCGGCTCCGCGAACTGTCCAACCCCCGCCCGAAGGCATCCGTGGCGTAAAGCCCAAAGACCAGCCGATCTCACTGAGGGTTTTATCGCTCTTTTTGTTATTGCACTTTAAGCAACAGGCAACCAGGTTCTCCCAAGAGTCGCGACCGCCCCGAGATTTGGGTTGCACATGATCGATGGTGTTTGCGGGTCTTCCACAATATGCGCATTGGTGGCCGTCTCGCCTCAAAACGCCTCTTCGTGAAACTGGGATGTTCCGGTTGCTCGGCACGCGAACGTAGCGCGATAACAGAATGACCGATGGCAGATCAAAAACTTTGCTGGCACTGTGAACTGTCTTGTTGCTAGCCCCAGCCAGAATCACGGCTTTGTCATTCAAAACCAGCATCAGCGCTCGTTTGAAAGACACCACAGCTAGTGGCTCATAACCAGCATTTAAAACCAAAGTGTGCATGAAACCCTTTCGAATAATCCCAGACGGCTTCTGGGTTTTCGTTTGGTTCTTAACTCTTCGAACTTATTGTCAGGTTACGCCCGAGCTCGCGAAACATCCATGCAATTAATGCAGTGTTTCGGTAAAGGTTTGGTGAAGAAATTAGTTGGTAGCTAGGCGAATGTAATAAACATTGCTGGTGTAAATCGGGGCAAGTTTCACTGAGTCACCCGGGCGGGGTGCGTGATAGAACTGACCGTTACCGGCGTAGATGCCATCGTGGCTGTGGTCGTTCATAATCACTAGGTCACCAGGCAAAGCATCTTCTGCCTTGATCGGAATTCCCAAACGAGCCTGCCCGTGCACTGAGTGAGGCAGGGCAACGCCAAATTGTGCGAATACGAAGGCTACGTAACCAGAGCAGTCAAACCCGCGAGGGGTTTCGCCGCCAAACACATAAGGTGTACCGACATACTTTTGAGCAACCTTCAGGATGGTTGCACCATCAAGGCGACTGTATGGCGGGTTAGCCAAGTAGTCAGAGGCGGTTGGGCCGTTGTAGGTGCGATAGCTGTTTAGAGTTTCTTGACGAGCAATCTCCGCGGCATCGGCAGACTTGTAGTTTCCGCGGCTGTACTTGACCACGTTCACAGCTGCAACCGTAAGGTTCTGAGTGCCTTCGCCTGAAGCCAATGCTTGGGCATCGGTTGTGGTGAAGCGTGACATGGCTGCAACGTCTGGGTCATATGCGTAGGCAGGCAATGCAAAAGTTGCAAATAGACCAGAGGCAACCGACATGGTGATTGCGTTGCGAACCGGGCGTCGCTGATAAAAACGAACTTTTCGAACCGCGGATGGAACGGTTAAGCCGAAAGCAGGTTGCTTTGAAGTTTGTTGCTGCTTGGCAAAATATTCGCGGTCGAGCTTCGCCTGCTTTTTTTCAAGGCGGCGTGTACGGCGTGACTGGCGAGCCTTCTCGGCTTCGCGAACTGAACGACGAGAACGAAGTTCAAACGATTCCAAGACGTTGATTTCAACGTCGGCGCGGTGCTTGCCTGCGGCTTTATTGGCCAAAACTAAACCTCCGAGTCTCATTCACGAGGTGAATCCTGCAGCGAAACTATTCGTTCTAAAGACTTGGATTGCAGGCAAAGGAAACCATCCGAGTCCGATTGAGTTCCAGGTTTATGGAACGCAACTTTTATAGTTTACCAACTGTTTCCTGAGAAATCACCCAGAGAGTAAGGCAATCGGGGCTTGCCTAACCCTCGACAAATAGGTGTCGAGCCAGATCCTCGGCGATCTCAAGGCCTTCATCGAGCTGGTGATTACTCACAAAAACCACACCCGGGCGGTGCTCGATCTCAATACGTTGACCAGGAACAATTTGCAGCGTCTGCAGCTGTGTCAGAAGCGACACGTCAACCTGGAGGGGTTCACCGATGCGACGGAGAATAAATGAGTTTTGCCCAGCAAAAGCTCTAGGTACATCGGCGACAGAAACCACACCTTCACCAAAGCTCGGGTTGGTTTTCTTGCCAAGGCCTTCAAGCCCCGGAATCGGGTTTCCGTAAGGCGATACATCCGGAGTGTTGATAAGTTCAATAATTTTGCGCTCGACTCGCTCGCTGATCACGTGTTCCCAGCGGCACGCTTCTTCGTGAACAAATTCCCATTCAAGACCAAGGATGTCAGCCAATAGGCGCTCGGCAAGTCGATGCTTTCGCATGACTGAAATTGCCTGTTCACGACCAAGGTTGGTCAGCTCGAGGTGGCGATCGCCTGAAACCACTAGCAGACCATCGCGCTCCATTCGGGCAACAGTTTGAGAAACAGTTGGTCCTGACTGGTCGAGGCGTTCTGCTATTCGCGCTCGTAGCGGAATTTGGCCCTCTTCTTCAAGCTCGAGGATCGTGCGCAGGTACATTTCAGTCGTGTCGATTAGATCGTGACTCATCTTGCTTTTCTCCCCTCGTTTGATTTAACACAAGATTACCCTTTGGTTTGCCCCAGCTCATCGAGGCTCGGCCATAGCAAAGTAAACTTGAGGCATGTCTGAAATCAACATTCCTACTGAGTTTTTGCCACTTGACGGTCGCTTTGGTTGCGGCCCTTCTCGCCTTCGTCACGAACAGATCGCCGCATTTGCTTCAGAAGGCGCAAAACTTATGGGAACCTCGCACCGCCAAGCGCCGGTAAAGAACCTGGTCAAGCGCGTGCAAGAGGGCTTGATGGATCTTTTTCACAACCCTGAGGGCTACGAGATTGTTCTAGGTAATGGTGGGTCAACCGCGTTCTGGGATGCCGCCGCATTCTCGCTTGTAGAGAAGAAGGCTCAGAACCTGGTTCACGGTGAATTTGGCAGCAAATTTGCCTCAGCACTTACCAACCCTTGGCTAGACAAGCCGACAGTAATCAACGGAAACCCAGGCTCACGCCTAGAACTAAAGGCCGAAGCCGGAGTTGATTCTTATGCTTATGCGCAGAACGAGACCTCGACCGGTGTAGTCACTCCGGTTCGCCGCGTTACCGGTGCTGACCATGGTGCTCTTATGTTCACGGATGCTACTTCAGCAGCCGGAGGCATTGACTTCGATGCAACTGAAACAGATGTCTACTACTTTGCACCTCAGAAGAACTTTGCATCTGATGGCGGTCTTTGGTTTGCACTTATGTCACCAGCAGCAATTGAACGCGCTGAGAAAATTGCTGCGAGCGATCGCTACATCCCAGAATTCTTGAGCGTTAAGACCGCGATTGACAACTCACGACTTAACCAAACTCTAAACACACCCGCGATCTCAACCCTGTTCTTGCTAGGTGAGCAAATCAACTGGATGAACGAAAATGGCGGCCTTGCCTGGGCAGATGCTCGAACCAAGGCAGCATCGGCACATCTTTACAATTGGGCAGATGCTTCTGAGTTTGCCACCCCATTCGTGAACAACCCTGAACACCGCTCACAGGTTGTTGTGACCATTGACTTCAATGACTCAATCGACGCGGCTGCCATCGCTAAGGTTTTGCGAGCAAATGGAATCGTAGATGTTGAGCCTTATCGCAAGTTGGGTCGCAACCAGCTTCGAGTAGCTACCTTCACCGCTACCGAGCTGGCTGACGTACAAAAACTTACTCAAGCAATCGATTTTGTGGTTGGCAAGCTAGCCTAAACAAATGCGCCTTTACGTCAAAGACTCTGAGCGAAAGCCAGACCCGGCACCGGTTAAAACCAATGCCCGACTAGCAATTGCCGTCGGGCTGGTTTTGTGGGTTGTTGCTTTGGCTCTATGCCTCGTCTTTGCGCCCGCGCTTGCGGCGGCCGAAAAATCGTGGTGGCTTTCTACGTGCCTTTTTGGCATTGCTCTCGGAATCTTCGCCTTCTTCAAGGTTCGTCGCCGCTAGTTCTGAACTCACAGGTTCTGCTTCAGCAGGTTCATCAGGCTGAGCTTCGTCAAGTGCATATTCTTCGGGTTCAATTTCAGACCCGTCAAAGATTGACTCGGCGGCATCTTGATCAGCAACTTCATCTTCATCGAGCTGATCATCTGAGTCTTCATCATCATCACCGGCAGCATCGAGTGCAGCCTGAGCTTCAAGTTCGAGTTGAAGAGCCTTGTAGTCGGCAAGACGCTCAGACCATGGGATCCATTTTGGAGCAACCAATGAATCTGAGCCTGGCATCAACAAAACTTCAGAAACCGTTGGTGCCGATTCACCCTGAAAAATCGTGACCGACCAACGCCAGCCGACATAACCCTTTTGTTTCGATTCAAAAAGAAAGGTAAGGGTGTTGTCACCCTCGTCGATTACCTCGACAAAATCACCAACGGTTTTTTTAGGCGCAGCGGCAATAGCAGCTTCTCGCGCAAAAGCGAGGTTGGTTAGGTCAGTGTTATTAGGCATCCAGCTCTTCTGCCAATTTACGTAGCAGAGCGGCAATCTTCTTGCCGTTTGATGACTCTGGGTACTTGCCGTGCTTTAGGCCACCACCAAGGTGGTCAAGAAGACGAATCAGGTCTTCAACAATTACTGCCATTTCGTCGGCCGGCTTGCGGCCCATCTTGGCAAGGCTTGGCGGCGCATCTAGCACTCGCACTGAAAGCGCTTGGGCTCCACGCTTGCCCTCGGCAACGCTGAATTCGATTCGGCTACCAGGGCGAATTGAGGTAGTGCCTGCGGGCAGCGCGCTTGCGTGAAGGAAGACTTCGGCACCCTCGTCAGATGCGATGAAACCAAAACCTTTTTCTTCGTCGAAGAACTTGACTTTGCCGGTTGGCATGGAAACCTCTTTCGTAAATCCAAACCCTTATTTTAGCCGAGTTATCCTGCGATTCCCACGGGTATCCTAGAAGGATGGCTAAACAGACTTCATCACCCAAAGAATCACCTGCTCCGAGAATCGAAACCATCCTTGCCTACATGGCAGCTGGATTGATCGGTACCTCGGTCTTGGTAATGATCATCACCTTGATTATGGCCGCTTCAAGCGCAGCAACCCCAACGGTTGGCGCCACCAACCTGCTGCCGCTAATGGTTTTCTACCCGCAGTTCGGCTTGGCGGCCGGCGCGCTCTGCATCATTTTGCTGCTGGTCTTCAACGTTCGACGCCGCAGTCGCGAAAACCGCAGCAACTAGTTTTGCGAATGCGGGGGCATCATGAGTGAGTTATTGCAAGTCGCAGCATCCTTGCGCAAACTCACAGATGACCAACTTGAAACGCTGATAACTGAGCGCATGATTAATGCGTCAGGCGCGGTTGACTTCTTTGACTTGGCAGAAGCACTAACCAAGCCAAGCTCAGTTTCAGCCGCGATTTCTGCGCTGCCGTTTAGCCAGGCCCGTGCACTCGAGACCCTAGTAGCAGGTTCTACGAACCAAACCGAAGCCGCAACCGAACTGACCAAATTGATGTTGGTAGACAGCGAGTTCAAGCCGTTTGAATCCACCCGCGAAGCCTTTAAACAGTTCCCTGCAATCCGTGAAAATTTAACGACGGTAGCTGAAGAAAGTTCAATTGATCAGGTCACGGTAGACCGAGATGCCGGTCTCGAAATTTTTGAAACTTTGCAAGCGATTAATGAGCTGATTCTTGATCTTGAGCTGCGCTATGTGCGCGAGGTTGGCAAGCGCAATGTTGGCCTGCCCGACCTCAAGCGCTTGGCAAATCACCTGCGCAAAACCAATGATTATGCCCGCGAGATTTACGACTTAGCCAGGTTTGCAAACTTGATCACCCTCTCAGACGGCCGCTGGCAGCTGACACCACAGTCTGATTTTTGGCTCAACTGGAGCCCGGCCGAACGCTATTTGCACCTTTGCTTGGTCTGGCGGCAAATGCTTGGCGACACCTCTGCGCGAGAGCTAAACGCGACTATCTCGAACTTCACACTGCCGATTTCGCTTAGTGAAAAATTACCTGCCGTTTATCCTTTTGCCGACAACTCGGTGTCGTCGAAAATAACTAAGTTGAGCAATTTTGCGGCCATGCTGGGCCTTTCTGCAAACGGCTGGATGAGCTCGTGGTGCAGCAAGGTACTGGTTTGTCAACACGAAGCAGCTTCTGAGTTAGCTACTCAGCATCTACCAGCGAATCAAAATCGCATCATTGTTCAAGCCGATCTTTCGATCATTGCTCCGGGCCCACTGCCTACCAAACTCGAGATTCAACTTCGGCGCTTTGTTAGCACCGAGCAAATTGGTGTCGCTTCTACCTATCGCCTTTCAGCGCTCAGCTTGAGCCACGGTCTTGAAACCGGCATGGATGAAAACCAGATTCGCGAGCTGCTCGCTGAAATGTCTGGAACTAAACTCCCCCAGCCGGTTGACTACCTCATTCGCGAGGCTGCGAATCGCTTCAAAAAGCTCACGGTTTCTGCTGGGACCGATGGCACTCGCTCAGTCATTAGGTCGAGTGACGTGGTGCAACTTGCGTCAATCATGAACGATTCCCGACTCAAGCCATTTGCAATCCAGGCGTTGCCGAACGGTGACTTGGTTTCAAGGTTTGAACCCGAGGTCGTCTATTTTGGTCTGCGTGAAATCGGTCTTGCAGCCGTGCGCGTAGATGCCTCAGGAGAGGTAATCTCACCGCACCAGGTTAATTCCCAGGCTGAAGGTGTTAGCGCCACGAAATCAGTGCGTGAAGACATTGCTAGATTGCGCGAGCAAGATGCAAAGGTAGGCGATTCACCCGATGGCGATGACCTTACCCGTCAAATCGAACTTGCCATTAAAAACAAGGGCAAGGTACTGGTGACCGTCAAATCTGCGGCCGGAGATGAGATTGATTTCCTTCTCGAACCAATCGGCATTGCAAACGGCCGCCTTCGTGCCAAAGACCGCAAGGCAGACATTGAGCGAACTCTTCCAGTAGCCAACATCATCCGAGTAGTTATTCAATAGGCTAGAAGGATGACTACTGGGCCACTGATCGTTCAAAGCGACAAGACTGCTCTGCTTGAGGTTGACCACCCGCAGGCCGCTGATGCCCGTCATGACCTTGCGATTTTCGCCGAGCTCGAGCGTGCGCCAGAGCACATTCACACCTATCGAATCACGCGTCTAGGGCTTTGGAACGCGCGAGCGGCCGGACACGATTCTGAATTTGTGCTGGGCGTACTCGACAAATATGCAAAGTTTGCGGTGCCAAGTTCAGTGCGTGCCGACATCACCGAAACCATGTCTAGGTATGGTCGCCTGCTTATTCAGCGGGGTGCAGATGGTGAACTCGAATTGTTTTCGACCGACCGCGCCATTTTGCTCGAGGCAAGTCGACACCGAAAAATTTCTGAACTTCTCGATGGCCCAATTTCGAACGAGGCCTTCAAGATTCAACCTTGGGCACGTGGCCAGGTAAAGCAAGAGCTTTTGAAACTGGGCTGGCCAGCCGAAGACTTTGCTGGCTATACCGAGGGCACCCCGCACGAAATTGCAATGCAGCAATCCAGTGAGTGGAAAGTGCGTGACTACCAAAACCAGGCAGTCGAGAAATTCTGGGATGGCGGCTCTGGCGTCGTGGTTCTGCCATGCGGCGCTGGTAAAACCATCGTAGGTGCCGCTGCTATGGCAGTAGCCAAGACCAACACCCTGATTTTGGTCACCAACACTGTTTCGGCTCGTCAGTGGAAGTCTGAATTGATTCGTCGAACCACGCTCACCGAAGATGAAATCGGCGAGTACTCGGGTTCTTTGAAAGAAATCAAGCCAGTAACTATTGCGACTTACCAAATTTTGACCACTAAGCGAAAGAGTGAATACGCTCACCTGGCACTGTTGAATGCCAACGACTGGGGGCTAATCGTTTATGACGAAGTTCATCTTTTGCCAGCCCCAATTTTTAAGATGACTGCCGATTTGCAGGCTCGACGACGCCTTGGCCTAACAGCAACCCTGGTTCGCGAAGATGGTAAAGAGGGCGAGGTTTTCTCTCTAATTGGGCCAAAACGATTCGATGCACCTTGGAAGGAAATCGAGGCCCAGGGATACATCGCGCCGGCAGCGTGCTTCGAGGTTCGTATTGACCTACCCGACGAAGAGCGTCTCAACTACGCAGTCTCTAACCAAGAGGATCGTTATCGAATTGCGGCTACCTCTTCGAGCAAAATTCCGGTAATCAAGCAATTGATGGCTAGACACCAAGGTGAGCCAACTCTGATTATTGGGCAATATCTAGATCAAATTCACGAAGTATCTGCGGCTCTAAAAGTTGATGAGATCACGGGTGAAACTCCGATTGCAGACCGAGAGCGACTTTTCGATGACTTCAGAAATGGTCGAATCACCACGCTTGTGGTTTCTAAGGTTGCCAACTTCTCAATTGACCTGCCTGAAGCATCTGTCGCGATTCAAATTTCAGGTTCCTACGGAAGCCGTCAAGAAGAAGCCCAACGCCTCGGTCGCCTTTTGCGCCCGAAAGCTGATGGTCGCGCTGCGAATTTCTACACTCTGATTGCCCGCGACACCATTGATCAAGACTTTGCTCAAAACCGCCAAAGATTCTTAGCCGAACAAGGTTATAGCTACGAAATTATGGACTCCTTCGAGCTCTAAGCATCCAGCAGACTCACAGGAATCTCCCAGATAAACCTGTGAAACTCTAGCTATGGAAAACATCAAGGTACTCATCGTCGATGACGAGCCAAACATCCGTGATCTTCTTTCAACCAGCCTTCGCTTTGCCGGGTTTAGCGTTCACGCTGTAGCCAACGGCGCCGATGCGGTTAACGCCGCTGAAAAAGGCAACCCAGACATCATCTTGCTTGACGTAATGTTGCCCGACATGAACGGATTCAGCGTTACCAAGAAAATTCGCTCGATGGGCATCAACGCCCCGGTTTTATTCTTGACCGCTCGCGACGAAACTGAAGACAAAATCACTGGCCTTACAGTTGGTGGCGATGACTACATGACGAAGCCATTTAGTTTGGATGAAATTGTCGCCCGCATTAACGCAATTCTTCGTCGCACCAAAGCAGCCGAGGTCGAAGAGTCGGTTCTAGAGGTTGGCGAGATTCGAATCAACCAGGATGCTCACGAAGTTTTCGTGAATGACAGTGTGGTTGACTTGAGCCCAACCGAATACAAACTTCTGCGCTTCTTGATGTCGAACCCAAACCGAGTTTTGACCAAGGCCCAGATTCTCGATCACGTGTGGGAGTATGACTTCAACGGTGAAATGGGGATCGTGGAGTCTTATGTTTCTTATCTGAGAAAGAAACTTGACCCGCTAACTTCTGAGCCGCTAATTCAAACCAAGCGCGGCGTTGGTTACATGTATAAGTCAGTCAAGAACGGCAAGTAGTGTCTGAAAAGTTCGGCAACATCTGGGAGCGCATTTCTCTGCGTTCTAAGTTGACCGCACTATCAGTTGCCCTCATCGGTCTGTTGCTGATGGTGTCGAGCATGGGTACCATCTCACTGCTGCGCACTTATTTGTTAGCCAACACCGACACCCTCTTGACTTCAACCGCGGCTGCGCTGAACCATGAAGACCCGATGATGATCGAGTCACACCTGGCGAACGGCGAACTTACCCTTCCTAGCTTGCCTAGCGATTTTTACATCGGTTATGTGAGCACCGAGGGAAAGCTAATCATCGGTTTAGTCTCGAGCGCTAGCGACCAAGACGAAGTCCCGAACCTAACTGGCTTTACCTCTGCCGTGGTTGCCGCCAGCGGTGGTGTTCCGTTCGAGGTTGACATCAATGGAAAAATTTCTGAAGAAGTTCGCGGCGAGGGTTGGCGAATGGTCGCAGTACCCCTCACCACGCGCCCTGGCTCGCTAATCGTTGCGCTGCCTACAAATGCGAATGGTGCTTTGCTCACCATGTATGGCTCAATCGGTTTGGGGTTTGGTTTACTCTTGCTTTTCTTTAGCGGCTTCAGCATTTGGTTCACAATATCTTCGGCACTTCGGCCGCTGAATGAGGTTGAGCGCACTGCCAAGTTGGTGAGCGCCGGCGATACATCTCAGCGACTCATTGAACGCCCCGGAAACACAGAAATCGCTCGTCTAAATCGTGCACTAAACAGCATGCTCAATGGCATTGACAACGCCATGCAAAATCGCAACTCTACTCTTGATCAGATGCGCCGTTTTGTGTCTGACGCCAGCCACGAACTGCGCACTCCCCTGGTCTCTGTTCGAGGTTATGCCGAGCTTTATCGAATGGGCGCGCTGAAGAAGCCCGAGCAAATTGCTGAGGCCATGGGGCGAATCGAAAGCGAAGCCGTTCGAATGACTGGCTTGGTCGAGAGCCTGTTGACTCTCACACGCATGGATGAAGGCGCTGCTCCAACAAAGACGCCAACCAATTTGGTGTCCCTTGCCCGCGACAGCGCCATGGATGCAAGTGTTGCAGCGGCAGGGCAGAGCATCCGAGTGATTCATGCTTCGGGTGAAGATTTTGCAGCCGATGAATCACTCATGGCTAATGTAGACGCGAATGCAATTCGTCAGGTTTTCACTAATCTTCTGGCAAATGCCTCACGTTTTTCACCAGCTGATGGTTCTATTGAAATCGTGCTTGATGGCAGCGCCAAAGTCGACGGCAAAAAGTTTGTAATTATCGATGTTCGTGATCACGGCGAGGGAATTCCTGAGCAGCTGCGCGACAAAGTTTTTGAACGCTTCTATCGGGTCGACAACTCTCGCAACAGCGAAACTGGTGGATCGGGACTCGGATTGGCTATTGTTTCGAGCATCGTAAAGCGCCATGGCGGCAACATCGTCGCAATCGAAACTGAAGGCGGCGGCGCTACATTCCGAGTGTCGCTTCCGGCCTAGTTATTCACAGTTTCGCGAACGAAAATCCAAACTGTCATTGCCTTAAGCAAACTTTTGGCATGACTCAATTCACAGTAGATAGCGACCAGGTTCTGGTCGCCAACAGCGCCGTTCAAATCAGCATTCAAGTACTAAACCAAGAGGCAAACGCGCTTCTAGGCCAACTCAACGCTCTGCAATCCTCATGGACAGGCCTCGCTGCTAATAGCTTTCAAGAACTAGCTAGTCGGTGGCGAGTAACTGCAAGTCAAGTTGAAAACCAACTCAACGAAATTGGTCAGGCGCTTGCGCTGGCTGCAAACCAATACAGCGAGATTGAGCTTGCTAATCAGCGGTTATTTTTGTAATTTCTTCGGCGCGATCAGCTAGGCGACTGAGCACGTTGGCTTCAATGTCTGAGTAAAGATCGGCAGCGGTTTTCGAAAGTGCCACGCGACGCTCACGCGCGTCTGCCAGGGCATCGCGGCGCTCAACGTAACCAAGCTTTTCGAGCGGCTGTAGCGCTCTCGTGAGGCCAGAGACACTAAGACCAACGGTCGCAGCAAGGTCACTTCTGCGCATGCCTTCAGCATCGGCCGCTACTAAGGCCCTCATGATCACAAATTCGTTGAAACTTACACCGTAGACCAAACCGCTATCGAGGCGTGACTCGACTTGGTTTACAAATGAGCGAAGTTTTAGAAACTTGTCGAGATTCTGCATGATGCCTTTCAAATATAGTTGCGAACGCAACTAAATCAATTATGCACCCGCCTAGGCCAGGCATAAAAAACGGGCAGCTGCGAAAGGCTGCCCGTTTTTTATGAATCGACTTAGAAGTCCATGCCGCCCTGTGGTGCAGCAGCCGGAGCAGCAGGCTCTGGCTTCTCTGCAACAACTGCTTCGGTAGTCAAGAACAAACCAGCAATCGAAGCTGCGTTCTGCAGTGCTGAACGAGTCACCTTCACTGGGTCGTTGATGCCTGCCTTTAGCATGTCAACATATTCGCCAGTTGCTGCGTTTAGACCCTCACCTGAAGGCAGGCCTGCAACGCGCTCTGCTACAACACCAGGCTCTAGGCCAGCGTTGATTGCGATCTGCTTTAGCGGAGCTGAGATAGCAACACGAACAATGTTTGCACCAGTAGCTTCGTCTCCGGTTAGCTCAAGCTTCTCGAATGCAGTCTTGCCAGCCTGAAGCAACGCAACGCCACCACCGGCGACGATGCCTTCTTCAACAGCAGCCTTGGCGTTGCGAACTGCATCTTCGATGCGGTGCTTGCGCTCTTTAAGCTCAACCTCGGTAGCGGCACCAGCCTTGATAACTGCTACACCGCCGGCAAGCTTGGCTAGACGCTCCTGTAGCTTCTCGCGGTCATAGTCGCTGTCAGAGTTGTCGATTTCGCGACGGATCTGCTCAACACGACCAGCGATCATGTCCTGGTCGCCAGCACCTTCGACGATGGTGGTTTCATCCTTGGTGATAACAACCTTGCGCGCACGACCTAGTAGGTCAAGGGTGGTTGCATCTAGCTTTAGGCCAACCTCTTCAGAGATAACCTGACCACCAGTCAAGATTGCGATGTCCTGAAGCATTGCCTTGCGGCGATCGCCAAAGCCAGGTGCCTTAACAGCGACTGACTTGAAGATGCCACGGATCTTGTTGACGATCAGGGTAGCGAGGGCCTCACCCTCGATGTCTTCAGCAATGATCAGAAGCGGCTTGTTAGCCTGAATAACCTTGTCAACGATTGGAAGAAGATCTTTGATGCTTGAGATTTTTGAGTTTGCAATCAAAACATATGCATCTTCAAGAACTGCTTCTTGACGCTCTGGGTCGGTAACCATGTAAGCCGAGATGTAGCCCTTGTCGAAGCGCATACCCTCGGTTAGTTCTAGCTCAATGCCGAAGGTGTTTGACTCTTCAACGGTCACTACGCCTTCGCGACCAACCTTGTCGATTGCCTCAGCAATAAGCTCACCAATCTGGGTGTCGCCTGCAGAGATAGACGCGGTTGCCGCGATCTGCTCTTTGGTCTCGACTGGCTTTGCGTTTGCAATTAGTTCTACGGTTACAGCTGCGACAGCCTTCTCGATGCCGCGCTTGAGGCTGATTGGGTCAGCACCCGCAGCAACGTTGCGAAGACCTTCGCGAACCAATGCCTGAGCTAGAACGGTTGCGGTAGTGGTTCCGTCGCCTGCTACGTCGTCAGTCTTCTTGGCAACTTCTTTAACCAGTTCTGCACCAATGCGCTCGAATGGGTCGTCTAGCTCGATCTCTTTAGCGATCGAAACACAATCGTTAGTGATGGTTGGGGCGCCCCACTTCTTTTCTAGAACTACGTTGCGACCACGAGGGCCAAGGGTTACCTTGACGGTGTCAGCAAGGATGTTAAGACCGCGCTCCATACCGCGACGGGCCTCTTCATTGAAGTGAATGATTTTTGCCATTTTAGGTTCAATCTCCTGTAAGTATTTAGCACTCGGTACGTTTGAGTGCTAATGACTATTTTGGCACTCTCACCCCTAGAGTGCAAACAGACTTAACCGCTAATGGCGAACATGCCGCATAAAAAAATCACCCTCCCCGAAGGGAGGGTGATTTTGTAAAAGATCTAAGGGTCTTAGCCAATTACGTGAACTGCGTCAGCCTGTGGGCCCTTGTCGCCGTTCTTTACTTCGAACTCAACGCGCTGGTTCTCTTTTAGCTCCTTGTAGCCATCTGACTGGATTGCTGAGAAGTGAACGAATACATCTGCTCCGCCATCCTGGGTGATGAAGCCGAAGCCCTTTTCAGCGTTGAACCACTTTACGGTACCTTGTGCCATTTGTTTTTTACTCCTGTTACATAACGACGTCTGAAATAATTTCTCAGAGCGAGTCGCATAGAAAAGAGCTGGTGCTACGTGTACTGCTACGACCACTTATAACACTAGCCTTGCAAAATGCAATCACCTAGAGAAATCTAGGCAAAAAGCCAAGTGTTTATCGAACGGTTATAACTACTCAGCTACCGGAATTTCATATTCGGTACCCAAAACGATGGTGATCGGGCCGGCAAATTGATCTGAAACAGTCACTAGAGGCGAGCCGAGCAGTTTTGCCATTTCTTCAGCTTCTGCCCTGAAAAGTTCGTCGGTGATAACAATTGTTGAAGTTTCGATGGTGATTGGTTTTCCGTCAGCGTCCTCAAGCGCGCTCCAGTTGAGCACTTTGAAACCAGCAGTTTCAAGGTCGGCAGCGAATAATTGACCAGCGGCAATCTTGGCATCGTCAGTTTTGCCTGAACCATCGACTACGGCAACACCTGGGCGAGCGTCTTCTGTTGCTGTTGGGCTTGGCGATGCATTTGAAATTACGCCTTCAAAAACGCTAGATGCGTCAGCAACTTTCAAAACACCCCAGGCAGCTCCTGCCGCCAGAATTCCGGCACCAAAAATCTTTACCCACTCCAAGGCTCGATCTTTTCCTGTGCGACGAGCGCGGTGGCGACCACCGTGAACTGATGCTGCATCAAATTCGTCGAGTGGGAACTTTTTAGCCATGAATCCTGCTTATCTTTGAGGCACTAGTAAGTGCAGTTTCAATTTTAGGCGAAGTAGGTTGTGGCATGAACTATCCGGTTGAGAAATCTGACGAACAGTGGCGTGAAGAACTGACCGAATTTGAATATCACGTTTTGCGACAAGCGGGAACCGAGCGCGCATACACGGGAGAGCTTCTTGAAGAAAAACGCGTTGGTACATTTTCTTGTCGCGGATGCGGGGCCGAACTTTTCACCAGTGAGAGCAAATTTGATTCTCACTGTGGTTGGCCAAGCTTTTATGAGCCAAAAGCAGGCGACGCTGTCGAGCTGATTGAAGACCGAAGCGTTGGCATGGTTCGCACCGAAGTTAGGTGCTCGAACTGCGGAAGCCACCTGGGCCACGTATTTGAGGATGCCCCGCAAACACCCACCGGTGATCGTTATTGCATCAATTCGGTCAGCGTAACCTTCAAGGCAAAATAAACAGACTTAAACAAAAAAGGACTCCCGTTTGGGAGTCCTTTTCTCTTTGGAGCCGACTAGGGGACTCGAACCCCTAACCACCTCATTACAAGTGAGGTGCGCTACCAATTGCGCCAAGTCGGCCAGTTGCCCGAAGGCAACCTATCCAGCCTATAAGGTCTGGAAGATTTTTGCTTAGTTTGCTGAAGCTTCTTGCACAAACTGAGCGAATCGAGCCGGGCTGGCTAGCTCTTCAGCTGTTGCAAACACATACTGCTTGCCATTCACAATGATGGTCGGAGTGCCGCCCATCTTGATCTCGGTTCCTGGAACCATCTCGTTAAGAATGCGGGTGGTAGCACTTTCAACCCAGCTACCGAAGCTCTTGTTATTGATGCAGCTGGTGATCTGCTCAAGGTTTGAAACACCAGCCTCTTTGGCGCGGTCAGCGAGTTCAGCGTTGTCTGGGCCGGCAGTACCTTCATCTGGCTGGTTCGCAAACAACAAGTTGTTAAAGGCCAAGAAACTGTTCGGTGAATATTCAGCAACACAGATTGCGGCGTTGCCGGCACGGCTTGAGTACTGGTTCAACGAAGCACGGCTGTCTAGAAAAGAAACCGGGTGAATTTGTAGGGTTACTGAACCTGACTTAACCCAGCTCTCAATCTGAGATGCGTTTGGGTTCTCAAAGTCACGACAAATTGGGCACTGGTAGTCGACATACATGACGATGTTTGGAACATCTGCGTCTGGTGCCGGTGTCTGGGTTTCGGTGAAGGCCTTAGCTTCGAGGCCGATCTTGATTCCGTCGTTAAAAGACATGTTCTTTGGGGTTAGCTGCACCTGGTTTGCGCCCTGCACAACAACCATTGAAACGATCGCGATTGCGGCAATAATTGCAGCACCGCCGCCGGCAAATAAGATATTGCGCTTACGCTTTTCGTTCTTCTTGTGCTGCTCACGAAGCTCACGGGCCTTTGCACGTGCCTGTTCGCGCTGCTCGCTGCGAGTTGGTCTGTTCTGGTTCGGTGTCATTGAGTCCTCAATCAGTTAGTCACAATATGGTGACAGTCAGGCTTTCAAGTCTAACCGCAGCCCCCTCAGATGCCATAATGAACTTCATCAGCAGCGTCGCTGTTGATGTTTCTATCACTACGGATCGTCCGGCACGTACCTGCCGGTGAAGGAATAAGAAAAAATGGCATCAGTAACATTCGATAACGCCACCCGCCTATACCCAGGTGGCACCCGCCCAGCAGTTGACAAGTTGAACCTTTCTATCGCCGACGGCGAGTTCTTGGTTCTTGTTGGCCCATCAGGTTGCGGAAAGTCAACCTCATTGCGCATGCTGGCTGGTCTAGAAGACGTCAACTCAGGTGCAATCCGCATCGGTGACCGCGACGTAACTCAGACCCCACCAAAAGACCGTGACATCGCAATGGTTTTCCAGAACTACGCTTTGTACCCACACATGACCGTTGCCGAGAACATGGGCTTCGCTCTAAAGATCGCTGGCGTTAGCAAAGAAGAGCGTGCAGAGCGCGTTCTAGAGGCTGCAAAGCTTCTTGACCTAGAGCCATACCTAAGCCGCAAGCCAAAGGCCCTTTCTGGTGGTCAGCGTCAGCGCGTTGCCATGGGTCGTGCGATTGTTCGCAAGCCTCAGGTATTCCTTATGGATGAGCCTCTTTCAAACCTTGACGCGAAGCTTCGCGTTCAGACCCGCACTCAGATTGCATCGCTACAGCGTCGCCTAGGCGTAACCACTGTTTACGTGACCCACGACCAGGTTGAAGCTATGACCATGGGTGACCGCGTTGCAGTAATGAAAGATGGCATCCTTCAGCAGGTTGCTACCCCTCAGGAGCTTTACGACCAGCCAGCAAACGTTTTCGTTGCAGGCTTCATCGGCTCACCAGCCATGAACCTACTTCAGCTTCCAATCGTTGAGGGTGGCGTGCAGTTCGGCACCACCGTTCTAAAGGTTGAAAAGTCTGTACTAGCAAAGACCAAGGCTAAGTTGGTTACCGTTGGTATCCGCCCAGAGAACATCACCGTTACCAAGTCAGAGGGCATTGCCGTTGAGGTTGACGTTGTTGAAGAACTCGGTGCAGATGGTTACCTATACGGTCACACCTCAATCGACGGTGCAGAAGCAGACGTTGTTGCACGTGTTGACGGTCGTGTTCACCCACACGCTGGCGACAAGGTCTTCTTGAAGGCTGACGGTGGCATCGTTCACATCTTCGATGTTGAAACTGGCGAGCGCCTTAACTAATAAGTGAGTTCACTAGACATCACGGCTGCCACGGTAGAACCAGCAATGCTGGATCTACCGTGGCATTTGCCATTGGAGGAATGGCCGAAAGAGAACATCGCAGCTTTACCTAAGGGTTTGAGCCGCCACACTGTTCGTTTCGCCCACCTAAACGACCACGTAATCGCTATCAAAGAGACGCTCCCCGAGCTAGCTAAACGCGAATACGACATGTTGAAATTGCTGCTCAAGCTAGACGTACCTTGCGTTGAGCCATTCGCAATCATCAACAATCGTGAAACCACGGATGGCGAGCCACTGCTAGCCGTGTTGATTACACGCCACTTGAAGTTTTCATTGCCTTATCGCGCCATGTGGTCACAGGGTTTAAGACCTGACACCGCAACCCGATTAGTTGACGCCTTGGCTCTGTTGCTGGTTCGCCTGCACATTGCCGGCTTCTTCTGGGGCGATGTATCGCTTTCAAATACCCTGTTCCGTCGCGATGCCGGTGCATTCGCGGCTTATTTGGTAGACGCCGAAACTGGGCACCTGTATGACTCTGGTCTTTCAAACGGTCAGCGCGAGAACGATCTAGAAATTGCCCGCATCAACATTGCCGGCGAATTGATGGATCTAATCGCCAGTGGTCACGCAGCGCCTGGAGTTGACGCGTTGGCCACCAGCGAGCGCATCGTTGCCAAGTATCGCGAACTGTGGGAGGCCTTGACCGGTGTTGAGACCTTCAAATCAGATGACCGCTGGAAGATCAACCGTCGTGTTTCAAAGCTGAATGAACTGGGCTTTGACATCGAAGAACTTGCTATCAAGACCGATAGTGAAGGGTCGACCGTCAAAATTCAGCCAAAGGTCGTAGACGCCGGCCACCACCAGCGCAGATTGATTCGCCTAACTGGCCTGGATGTTGAAGAGAACCAGGCTCGTCGCCTGCTCAACGACCTTGACCAATACCGCATTGATCACCCGCGACCAGGTGCCGACGAAGAGGTGCTTGCCCACGAGTGGTTGAGTAACGCCTTTGAACCGGTCATCACTTCGATTCCAAAAGAACTTGCCGGCAAGCTTGAACCAGCTGAAATTTATCACCAGGTTCTCGAACACCGCTGGTACATGTCTGAAAAAGAATCCAAGGATGTTTCACTTCAGGATGCAGTCTCTAGTTATGTGGACAACGTATTGCGTTATCGACGTGAAGAAGAGTCGTATCTTGGAACATCAACCGAGTTAATCACTTTGCCAGATGCCATTCCTCGTGGAACCATCGTGGTTGCTGAAGATGATGACGAAGTTGACTGGAGAGATCTGGTCTAAACCTAAAGAAGTAATCCCCTGAACCGAAAGGCTCAGGGGATTACTTATTAAGCACTTATCGCTTCAGAGCAGCTCTGCGCTTTGAGATTTCATACAGGGTCACCGACGCTGCAATACCCGCGTTCAGCGACTCAGTGTCGCGGGCGATAGGAATCGACAGCACTGCGTCACAGTTCTCGGTAACTAGGCGCGAAAGGCCCTTGCCTTCAGAACCAACCACAAGAAGCACTGGCTCGGTCGCTAGGTCAAAGTTCGGCAAGCTCATGTCGCCGTCTCCGTCTAGACCAACCACAAACACACCGCGCTTCTTGAACTCTTTCAAAGTGCTGTTCAGGTTTGCAGCCAATGCAACTGGCACTCGAGCCGCGGCACCAGCCGAGGTCTTCCAAGCAGAGGCTGTAACACCGGTTGAACGGCGTTGAGGCAAGATGACTCCCTGGCCACCAAAAGCGGCGACCGAACGGATGATGGCACCAAGGTTGCGAGGGTCAGTGATTCCATCCAAGGCAACAAAAAGAGGCTTCTGGCCGCGTGAAAGCACCAGGTCGAGAAGCTCCATTGGGTGCTGGTACTTGTATGGCGGAACCTGAAGCGCGATGCCCTGGTGAACCGAGTCGAAACCAGTCATGCGATCCATCTCAGGTCGGGTGATTTCGTTCACCGCGATACCGCGCGAGGCGGCAATCTTGATAGATTCCTTGACTCGATCGTCCATCTCAATTCGAGCGGCGATGAATAGTGCGGTTGCAGGAACCTTTGAACGCAATGCCTCAACTACCGAGTTGCGACCTGACAGCACCTCAGATGCGTCGGCAGCCTTTGCAACTCGCTGGCCGCTGCGTGCAGCTGCTCCGGCAGAACCTGCGGTGCGTGCTGCAGGAGCTAGAAACTCACCGCGACGAATCGGGGTTGCACCAGTTGCTGCACGGTGTTTTTCAGCTGCAGCCTTCGCTTTATAAGCCTTGTGATAAGGGCGATCTTCAGCCTTTGGTGTTGGTCCGCGGCCCTCTAGAGCCTGCTTTCCGTGACCTCCGGTACCAACGCGCATACCCTTTTTGCCCTTAGCGGCGCCTGGGCGACCTGGTTTTCCAGCCATTTAAATTACACTCCAATGGGTTCCGTCGGCAGCATCTTCAATTGAGACACCTGCTGCCTTTAGTTGATCTCTAATCGCGTCTGAACGCGCAAAGTCTTTTGCAGCACGAGCCGCATTTCTTTCGGCAATCAAGCCTTGGATGAGTGCGTCGAGCACCCTTGCTTCACCGTTGTCACCAGAATTTGCATCTGAGTGGTCAAGGCCAAGAACATCAAGCATCGAAATAACCGACTGGGCAGCCTTTAGAAGCGCAGCCTGATCATTTGAGTCTAGGGCGGTGTTGCCCTCGCGAACAGTGTCGTGAAGCGAAGCTAGTGCGGCCGGAATGGCAAGGTCTTCATCCATGGCGGTAATAAAAGCTTCAGGAAGGTAGTCGATGACCTGAGCACCCAGGTGAATTTCGCCAAGGCTGCGCTGTGCTCGCGACACAAAATTTTGAATTCGACCAAACGCGGTCTCGGCCTCGGTCAAAACGCCATCGTGGTAATCGAGCACCGAACGATAGTGTGCTGAGCCAAGGTAATAACGCACTACTGCCGGCTTTGCCTGACCAAGCAGGTCGGCGGCGAAGATTGAGTTGCCAAGCGACTTTGACATCTTTTGGCCCTGAACGTTCACTAGCCCGTTGTGAAGCCAATAGTTTGCAAACTTGTCTCCGGCTGCACGGCTTTGGGCAAGCTCGTTTTCGTGGTGCGGGAACCTAAGGTCAAGACCGCCACCATGGATGTCGAAGTTGCTGCCGAGATATTTTGTGGCCATGGCTGAACACTCAATGTGCCAACCCGGGCGGCCTTCACCAAATGGGGTAGACCAAGCTGCAGATTCAGGCTCGCCTAATTTTTGAGCTTTCCAGAGGGCAAAGTCGTGAGGGCTGCGTTTTCCGCGTAGGTCTGCTTCAGCATCAGCATCCATGTCGTGAATTCGCTGATTGGTTAGTTCGCCATAATCAGCCCATTTGTCGGCCGCAAAATATACGTTCGCTGAATCATCTTCGGCTCGATAGGCATAACCTGCCTCAATCAAACGTTCGATCAGGGTGATCATCTCAGGAATAGCACCAGTTGCTCGCGGTTCATAAGTTGGCGGCTTGATCCCCAAAAGCGAGTAGGCCTTGTTGAACTCGACTTCGAAACGGTAAGCCAGAGCCCACCATTCTTCGCCAGTATTTTCTGCGTTTTCAAGCACTTTGTCGTCGATGTCGGTGACGTTGCGCACGAGGGTTACGTCGAAGCCTTTGACTTCTAACCAGCGACGAAGTTGGTCATAAACCAGCGCTGATCGAAGGTGGCCAACGTGAGGTAGACCCTGAACGGTTGGGCCACAAAGGTAGATTCCGACCTGCCCCTCGTTCAATGGAACGAAGGCGCGAAGGCTCTGGGTGCGCGAATCGAAAAGGCTAAAGGTCACGGTGTCAGCCTACCTTTGCGATCGAAATCAGTGCTGTAGCCACTGCAGCTACGCCCTCTGAATTGCCAAGAAAACCAAGGCCGTCGGTGGTGGTTGCGCCGAGAGTTACCGGTGCGCCAATTAGCGAAGTCAGTGTTGATTCGACTTTTTCGCGGTTCGGCGAAACCTTAGGACGGTTTCCGATAATTTGCACTGCAACGTTTTCAACCTGATAGCCCTTTGAATCGAGCAGTTCAAGTGCGCCACGGATAAACACCTCGCCATTGGCACCGGCGAATTCTGGGCGGTCTATGCCAAAGTTTGAGCCAATGTCTCCGAGCCCGGCAGCCGAAAGCAGAGCGTCAACAATGGCATGACTAACGGCATCTCCATCACTGTGCCCGTCGAGACCTCGCTCCCCCGGCCAAATTACAGTACCCAGAAACAGCGGCTTTGAGTTGTCTTCGGTGAATCGGTGAACATCGGTGCCGATTCCGGTGCGCATGCCACCACCGAATCGAAGTTCAGCTGCAGCCAAATCTTCAGCCGTTGTAATTTTGAATGCTCGAGCATCGCCGACAACAGCATTTACCTGTATTCCGTGAGCCTGGACCAGCGCAGCGTCGTCGGTGTATTCATACTGGGCAAGGGCATAGGCCTCGATCAGGTCTTGAGCTACGAAGCCCTGAGGGGTTTGCGCTGCACGAAGGCTCTCGCGGTCGATAGTCTCGCGCACAATTTCGTCATCCACGCGTTTGATGGTGTCAACCACTCGCATCACTGGCAAAGCTGCAACACCTGAGCGGCGCACTTCTGCTGCGACTCTTTCAAATAACTCGGATGGAGTGAGTGCTCGAGCGGCATCGTGAACCAAAACCACCTGCGCGGTTTCGTCGAGCGCAGCTAGTGCGTTGGCGATTGATTGTTGACGTGATTCGCCACCTACAACCACGTCGAAGCGAACTTCTTTACCTGCCAGCGCTTCGTCGGCTAGGAGAGCGGTCTGCTCTTCGTGGCCGGCAGGAACAGCGATGATGACTTGGCTTAGAGCAACAACCTCGGCAACGTTCTCTAGGGTGTGCTGCAGCAGTGGCTTTTCGGCCAGGTTTACAAAGGCTTTAGGTTTATCGGCACCCAGTCGTGTGCCCAACCCCGCAGCAACTACGACCACCGCAAGATCGCGACTGGTCATTTTGTAATTAAGCTCCTGGAGATGCCAGAACGGTGTCTAGCTCGGCCGACGCTTTTTCTTCGTTGGTCTTGTGAGCCAGAGCAAGCTCTGAAACTAGAATCTGGCGAGCCTTGGCAAGCATGCGCTTTTCGCCAGCTGAAAGGCCACGGTCTTGGTCGCGGCGCCAAAGGTCGCGAACAACCTCAGAAACCTTTACGACATCACCTGAAGCAAGCTTCTCAAGGTTGGCCTTGTATCGACGCGACCAGTTGGTTGGCTCTTCGGTGAACTCAGCGCGCAAAACGCCGTAAACAGTCTGAACACCTTTTTTGTCAATAACGTCACGAACACCGACCATGTCGACGTTCTCAGCTGGCACCCAGATGGTTAGATCGCCCTGTGCAACCTTCAACTGTAGGTAAAGCTTGTTTTCGTTACGGATGGTGCGCTCAGCAACCTCAACGATTAGAGCTGCTCCGTGGTGAGGGTAAACGACAGTTTCGCCGACTTTGTACTTCATGTGGCTGATTCCCTTCAGAAACCACAATTTTACCACAGGGATGCCCCGTTAGATAGGAGTAAACTGGAAGGGCTATTCAGCGTTTCTCAGGAGGAAAATTGTCTATCCGCAAGTTTGCAGCAGTTGCTCTTTCAGCATCATTGATGCTTGGCACCGCAGGTTGCACTTTCATGACCCCAATTGCTTCAAAAACCGACTACGCTCCTAGCGAAGGTTCACAGGCAAATCTTGGCAACGTCAAGGCTCTCAACTTTCTTTACCTAGAAAGCGAAAATGGTTCAGCTATTTTCGGCTCGCTGGTAAACACCGACCTCAAGTCACACGAGGTGACCATTCAATTCACCGACGCTGTTTTGGCTGAGAAAAAAGAAGTTTCATTCGTTCTTCTACCTGGCCAGAAGCTAGACCTTGGTTACAACGGCTCAGCACCAGTGTTCGCTGAACTTGGTGCCGCACCTGGCGCAGTTTCACAGATCTTCTTGGTTGAGGGTGGCGAAAACGGAGTTGCCATCAACATTCCATCGCTAAACCCAAACCAGCCGGATTATGCTGACCTGTTCGCCGCACTCAACGCTTTTGACCTTGAGCTTGCTGGCATCGAACTTGCCGGCGAAGGCGCTGCGGCAGACACCACCGAATAGTTTTTCCATCAAAAAAGCCCCGCCGATTTTCGGTGGGGCTTTTTTGATTTATAGAAACTTGGCTCTAAACCTCGTACTTATAACCCAACCCACGAACGGTAAGCAAGTGCACTGGGCGAGCAGGGTCTTCTTCAATTTTTGAGCGAAGGCGCTTGATGTGAACATCCAAGGTCTTTGTATCACCAAAGTAATTCGCACCCCACACACGATCAATGATTTGGCCGCGAGTTAGAACTCGGTTGGCATTTTCTAAAAGAAGCTCAAGAAGTTCGAACTCCTTTAGCGGCAACTGAATCTTCTCGTTGTTCACAAAAACCTGGTGGCGATCAACATCCATGCGAACTGCACCCGCCTCTAGCACACCGGCTGCCTGAGACTCGAGGCTCGGAGCCTCACCGCGGCGGCGAAGCACAGCCTTCATGCGTGCAAGTAGCTCACGGCTCGAGTAAGGCTTGGTCACGTAGTCATCTGCCCCAATTTCGAGGCCCACTACTTTGTCGATCTCGCTGTCTTTCGCAGTCAGCATGATAATTGGCACCTGAGATGTCTGGCGAATTGTTCGGCAAACTTCATTGCCGCTCATGCCAGGAAGCATGAGATCCAGCAGAATCAAATCAACACTGCCCTGCTCGAACGCTTCTACAGCCTTAGTGCCATCTTCAGCTTCGATTACGTCGAAGCCTTCTTTCTTTAGCAGGTAGACCAGTGGCTCGCGGAGAGACTGCTCGTCTTCAACGACTAGTACTCGAGTCATTTCTTGCTCCCTGTTGCTTCAATTGCCGTGGTTGACATCGGAAGGCGAAGGGTGAACGTTGCACCCTTGCCGAGTTTTGATTTGATGGTTATCTCGCCCAAGTGCTTTTGAGCAATGTGTTTGACAATGCTCAAACCCAGGCCGGTTCCACCGGTTTGACGAGAACGGCTTGGGTCAACGCGATAAAAGCGCTCAAAGATTCGCTCTTGGTCTTCTTCTGAAATTCCTGGGCCAGCATCTTTCACTGAGATTTCAGCTACACCCTTGTGCTTGCGCAACTTCACTGAAACAAGACTTTCGCCCTCTGAATAGACGATGGCATTCTCGATGAGGTTTTTAACCGCAGTCTTTAGAAGCTCCTCATCGCCGAATACAGTCAGGGCCTCAGGCACGATGACATCAATGTCAATTTTCTTTTTGCGGGCGGCAACTCGGTTTCGGTCAGCCGCCTCGGCGATGACATCTACTAGATTTACAGTCTTGGTTTGGCCAGCTACTTCAGTTGATTGCACTCGTGAGAGCTGAATAATATCTTGAACTAGTTCGGCCAAACGTTGCGATTCGGTAGACATGCTCGCTGCAAAGTGAGCCACCTGCTCAGGGTCATCTACAGCAGATTGAATCGCCTCAGCCAGCAAGCTGATTGCACCGATTGGAGTCTTGAGCTCGTGCGAGATGTTGGCTACAAAGTCGCGACGGGTTTCTTCAAGGTTGTGCGATTCGGTTCTATCTTCAACCAGTAGCAACACATAACCCTCACCAAGGTGAAGCGCTCGAGCGTTTACCCAAAGGGTGGTTTGGCCAATTTCAGTGATCAGTTGCAAGTCTCTACCGCGCGCTTTGGTTGGTTTCTTTACACCGCGAGCTTTGTCGACCAAGGCAACCAACTTTGGGTGCACCAAGGTTTGCCCCTTGACCAAACCCAAAGCAAACGCGCTTTGGGTCGCTCGAACGATTCGGTTGTCAAAATCTAGAACTAGGCCTGCTGAAGCCAATGCGTGCAGTGCGCTAGCAATGCCATCTGGGATTGCCTTTGATTTCTTCTGAGCCTGGTTGGTCTTGATGGTTGTCCAACCAATTACGCCAACGGCTACTCCACCGGTGACAAAGGCAAGTAATGCCGAAGTCCACAACTCAGTGAAGGTGATCATGTTTTAAGAGTAGGCGATGGCATCGACCCAGTTAAGCGAGTGAACGCGTTATTGGGCAGAATTCGATGGCTATTCACAAGGTGTTTTACGTCTGTTCACCTTGTGCTGGCAACCTCGCTTCAGATAACTGTAAAAAGGAGAAGCACCATGCGTGAAGTGTTCCAAAAAGAACTAGCTGAAGTACAGGGTCGTTTGGTTGAAATTGCCGAGTCTGTAACTCATATCATCAAGGATGCCACCGAGTCTTTCACATCATCTAACTCGCACCAAGCAGATCGTGCCATTGGTATGGCCGAGAGCAATGAGAGCAAAGCGCTGGCCTTAGACGAGCTTGTGATTCGAATATTGGCCACCCAGTCTCCGGTAGCTCGCGACCTCAGAATTTTGGTTTCTGCACTGAGAATCTCGGCTTCACTCGAGCGCATGGGTGCCCTGGCCGGGCACATCGCAGCAATTGCCCGATACCGTTTTCCTGGATCAGCGATTCCTGCATCACTCGTTGGCACTTTTGAAGAGATGGGTCGACTTGATGTCGAGCTGGCGTCAAAAGTTACCGAACTGCTTCGCAACACTAACGTCGACCAGGCCCGAGAAATTCAGGCCCAGGATGAACGCATCGACGAACTTCACCGTCACGTATTTGATGTCGTGCTTGCTGATGACTGGAAAGAAAATGCCATGTTCACCGTTGACGTGACATTGGCCAGCCGCTATCACGAGCGCTTTGCCGACCACGTGGTCGACATCTCAAGCAAGGTTTCATACTTGACCACCGGAGAGTGGCACGAAGGCGAATAGCAGAATAAAAAGAAGGCCTCCATTCGCGGGAGGCCTTCTTTTTTATTTTGTTGCTATTACTTCTTTGCACCCTGAGCTGCAACCGCAGCTGCACCGGCTGCGGCAGCCTCCGGGTCAAGGTACTCTCCGCCAGCAACAACTGGTTTGAAGTTTTCATCCAGGTGGTAAACCAACGGAATACCGGTTGGAATGTTCAATTCTGCGATGTCTTCGTCAGACACGTTGTCTAGGTGCTTTACCAAAGCGCGAAGTGAGTTTCCGTGTGCGGTAACTAAAACGGTCTTGCCAGACTTTAGCGAAGGCTGGATGTCTGATAGCCAGAATGGCAACATGCGCTCTAGAACATCTTTGAGGCACTCAGTCTTTGGGATGTTGTCGCCAAGATCTGCGTAGCGCTCATCGTGAGCCTGTGAGTATTGGTCGTTGTCATCGATCGGCGGTGGTGGAACATCAAAGCTGCGACGCCAGGTTTGGAACATTTCTGGGCCATACTCTGCCAAGGTCTGAGCCTTGTCTTTGCCCTGAAGTGCACCGTAGTGACGCTCGTTTAGGCGCCAGTCACGCTGAACGTCGATCCAGCTGCGGTCAGCAGCATTTAGTGCAATGTGCGCGGTGTTGATGGCACGCTTTAGGCGTGAGGTGTAAAGCAAGTCTGGCTTCAAGCCTGACTCGGCTAGCAATTCGCCAGCACGCTTAGCCTCTTCGCGACCCTGGTCGCTGAGGTCAACGTCTACCCAACCGGTGAATAGGTTTTTTTGGTTCCAGTCACTGTTTCCGTGACGAAGAAGAATCAATGTGTATTTCGCAGTCATAATGCCAAGTTTAGCGTTCAGGTAGGTTGGTATCCGTGGCAATCAAGAAGCCGTTCGGCACAATCACCAGGGGCACTACCAACCCCAATCGACTTCGTCGTATCGACCGGTTTATCGCAGCACAACCACTACTTCGCCGCCTTGAGTCACCGATTGTTGTTGACCTAGGTTTTGGTGCCAGCCCAACCACTGCGGTTGAGCTTCGCGAGCGTCTTTCAAAAATCAACTCGGATGTTCATGTCATCGGAATCGAGATTGATCGCGAGCGCGTCGAGCGGGGTTTAGCCGTGGCTACCGATCACCTGCACTTCACCCATGGCGGTTTTGAAGTGCCTCTGCCTAGCGGCCTTGCCACACATGCCGACATCATTCGCGCGTTCAATGTCTTGCGTCAATATGACGAGAGCGAGGTTGCTGCAGCTTGGTCAACCATGCAGGCTCGGCTTTCACCACAAGGGCTTCTAATTGAAGGAACCTGCGATGAAATTGGTCGACTCGCCAGTTGGGTGACCCTAGACAGACACCACCCACTAAGCCTCACGGTTTCACTTCGACTCAACGAATTAGATTTACCGAGCAAGGTTGCCGAACGCCTTCCGAAGGCTTTGATTCACCATAATTTGCCAGGAGAAAAAATTCACGATTTCTTGAAGGCTCTTGATTTGGCCTGGCAGACCAATGCTGGCCTTGGAGCTTTTGGTGCCTCACAACGTTGGGTTGCCGCGTGTCAGCAGATTGCTGAGGCTGGTTGGCCGCTTATCGGCGACAAAAAACGTTGGCGCTTGGGAGAAATTTCAGTCGAGTGGTCGGCAGTTGCGCCCGACTAATCTGAGGCTAAATTTCAGGCAGTTCGTTGCGCGCTTGCTCTTCGGTCATTCCGCTGGCACACAGTAGGTCAATTAGCAACGGTCGAAGTAATAGCAAAACGCTTGCCTCTCGAACATCATCTGCGATGCCGAATTTCTTTGGGTCGAGTTGATGCGTGATCACCACAAATTGCTCGCGAGCATCTTTGAGTGCATCGGTGCTTTCAAGACCCTTAGCCAGCAAAGCTGTTGCAGCGGCGATTTGCTCGAATAGGTCAGCCAGATAAGCGCGAGACTGGCCATCTCGAATCAAGAAATCAACTCGACGAACCACAACGCGCAGATTTCGAGTTGCTAGATCCATGCCGCGCATCAAGCGAACCTGGCTCGAAAGCTCTTTGCGATGACGACGCAAAAATGGAGATATTCGAGAAACCGAAATTGCACTGTCTAGAGACATGCGCCAGTTATCAACCAATGGCTGTGAAGCTCGAACGCGAACCAGCGCTGCGTCGACGACCTTGACGTCTAGGCTGCGAACCGCAATTTTGAGTGCATCAACGGCATCCAAGAAAACTGCAAAGAGTTTGTCTGCATCTCGCGTAGCCATGCCGATTGGGTCGCGCGGAATGAATGCGGTGAAAATCAGAGCAACCGCGCCACCGATAAGAGCATCAAAACTGCGGATGAACACCCCACCGTCGGGCGCCGGCATGATGTATACCAACATTGCCTGGATGCCAACCGTCAGCGAAAAGGCCGCAGTGCCCGAAAGAAATCTTGCGGTGGTTAGGGCAATCAATAGCACAAGGCCCATCTGCCAAACACCTTGGCCAATGGTGTTGAGCATGACTTCACTAAGCGCGATGCCCGCAGTCATGCCGAAGGCAGTTTCTGTTACTCGTCGAATTCGTGCATCACGAGTGAAACCAAGTGACGCGATGGTAACAGTGACCGCAAAGATTGGGTGTTGGTGACCCAGCAGGTAGTAGGCCACCGAGAACGCAACACTGGCTGCAATTACAATCTGCAAAATCGGAGGAAGCGATTCTCGCACTCGCTGAATCGAAGCACGAAAAGTCCAGTTGATCTTGGGCGTTTGAATAGCCATTTAGTACTTGCCGCCCATCAAAAGGTTTCGCTTTGGCAGGTTTGCCGCCTTACCCGCAGATGCCGGAACGATTACTTCTTGATTGGCGGCGATGTCACCGTGCTGAGAGCGCACAATCAAATCTGCATCTTCTGGAACCGAACGACTAACCAGGGCGAGCGCGATTGGCCCCATCTCATAGTGGTTTGCTGCGAGGGTGACTTTGCCCTTGGCAATAGCGCCCTCAACACCCGCAACAAAAATCTCGTCGCCAGCCTCGGGTAGCGAATGCTCTGAACCATCCAAGTGAAGAAAAGTTAGGCGACGCGGTGGGTGACCAAGATTGTGCACTTTGGCTACTGTCTCTTGGCCCCGATAACAGCCCTTTGACATGTGAACTGCTGTTGACATCCAGTCGAGCTCGTGCGGAAGTGATTTCTCGTCTACCTCAGACTGTTGTCGAGGTCGGTGTGCAGCAATTCTCAAAGCGTCATAGGCCATGGTTCCGGCTGATTCAAAACCTTCGGTGGCCGCGGCGAGTTCTTCACTAAGAACCAGCGATTCAGACCAAGGCCATTTTGCAGGCCAGGCTCTCGAGTATCGAACGCCACCAGTGACAACACCAGGCCACGGGTCATTCCAAATCAACGAGAGGCCATTTGACTTTGCTGCCTTGGCGAGACCTTCACCAAGACGGCCAATCACGACGAAGTCATCTGAGCGGTCTTGAATTTCAACCTTCATGCGAAAGACCATTTTGCGCAGCCAAGCTAGCAGCGGTTCACGGCTCTCGGCTTCAACAATCAACCAGGATGCTTCGCCATCGTCAAGAAAGTGAATGGCCTGTTCGATGTGCCCATGCGGGTCAAGCAAAAGAGCCTCAGCCGATTGCCCGGGATTCAGATTTTTGAGATTTTGACTGAGAAGTGAATGCAGCCAGTCAAGTCGGTCGACACCTGAAACAGTAATTATTCCGCGAGCGCCAAGATTCACCACGGCAGTTCCGTTGGCCAAATTTCGCTGTTCGATCAGCGGGTTTGAGAAATGCAGCGCTGAGTCAGTCATGAATTATTCGACTTTTTCGAGGCGAGCTGAAGCGTGAGGCTTCAGGTCAGCACCCGGAAGCGCGATCTCCCACACCCAGAGCAAGGCGTTCTCAACCAAGCCATACAGGCGTGTTGAGTGGCGGTAGGTTTTTGCGCCTTCGAATGCAACACCGTGTGCAGATGCTAGATCTACTCGCGCACCCTTGATTTTGCCGTTATAAAGTTCTGCCATGCCGCCTGGGTGCAGCATCGAAACCATGATGTCGAAGCCACCCTCTTTATTGCGGAGCGTCTCTAGATCTTCATGAGACTTGAGGCTCTTTTCACCCTGGCCAATGATGAAGCCTGGCCCGTGGTCGGCGCTCTCTGCAGGGCGCGAAATGCGCCAGTATCCAAGCTCGCTAGGCAAGATGGTTCCGGCTTCGTCGATAAGTTCTGCTGAAGAAACGTAGGTGAGCGCGTTTGAACCGTCGTGGGCAAACTCAACGCGCTGTTTGAACTCGTATTCGACAGGTGCTTCGTCATCTTCGTTAACTCGATAACTGATGACGCCGGTGCCCTCCCATTTGCCAACTAGAAAGGCAAAAGGAGTGAGCTCGAGTGGGAGCCCCTCAGGAAAAACGAACAACTATTTCTGACCCTTGAACAGCTTGTAAAGAACTAGCACTGATACAGCGCCAATCGCAAGTGAAGCCAGAACCAATAGTCCGGTGAAGAAGATTTCTAGAGCAAGAATCATGGTAAAAGTCTAACCTCTCAGCCAGATATACAAAGTTGCAGTTGCAAGAATCAAGTAGCTTCCGCCGCCTACATACACCAGGCGACGAACAAACCCCTCAACCTGAGATTTGAAAAGCTGAATCAACGAAACGGTTGCAATCGAACCGGCAAGGATAGCGCCAAACCAGGCCTCTACCTGAGGGTTACCTGGTTCAGAAAGCAGAACAGAAACCAGAGTCAGGGCAGCCACACCAATCCATATCGCAATGATTTCTATCCAAGTTGATTTCACAACTTAATCATGCCTTAACCCGCCAGTTAATCGGGGCTAGACTTAGTTACGGGAAATGGAGAGAGACATGGCTCAACTTTTGGTTTTGTCAGCATCAGCTGACACCGAAGTTCTTCCTGCGCTCGGGTTTCTAAGTCACCGCGTTCGCCAAATTCCGGCAGAACCTGCCAACCTCGTAAACGCCCCCGGTCACGACCTAATTTTCTTGGATGCCCGTCGCGATCTAGCCCAAGCAAAATCACTCGCAAAAATTCTGGTCACCACCGGCACAAGTGCGCCACTCATCCTGGTAGTTTCTGAGGGCGGCCTAGCCGCTATCTCAAACGAGTGGGGTGCTGACGACATCATTCTTGAAGGCGCAGGCCCAGGTGAAATCGATGCTCGAATTCGTCTTGCCGTTGGCCGTCAACGTGCAGCCGAGCAAGATGACAAGATTCACGCATCGGGAGTAGTAATCGACGAGGCCAATTATTCGGCAAAGGTGCACGGGCGCCCGCTCGACCTCACCTATAAAGAGTTCGAATTGTTGCGCTTCTTGGCTCAGCACCCTGGTCGAGTTTTCACGCGCGAGCAACTTTTGAGTGAAGTTTGGGGTTATGACTACTTTGGCGGCACAAGAACAGTAGACGTTCACATTCGCCGCCTGCGTGCCAAACTCGGCGATCTCGAGGCACTGATTGGCACCGTTCGAAACGTTGGTTACCGCTTTAATAACGCTGATGATGTAGACGCCCTCAGCTCAACTGTTCAATAAGTTTTTACTCCCGCGTCACCCATGCGTGGCAAGATTGCATGTATGTCTTCTGAAGAAACTATGGCTATCTCTTTGCCAAATTTTGGCACCGAGTTTGATGCCGACCGCTACCTTGACCGCGAGCTGAGCTGGCTTGCCTTTAATCAGCGAGTTTTAGAACTAGCCGAAGACCCGAATCTCTACTTGCTTGAGCGAGTCAACTTTCTGGCAATTTTCGCCTCAAACCTTGATGAATTCTTCATGGTTCGAGTTGCTGGCCTCAAGCGACGTATTGCCACCGGCCTAGCAGTAACTTCAAGCTCTGGCCTTTCACCTCAAGATGTGCTCAGCAAAATTAGCGCCGAGGCGCACCGTTTGCAGGAGCGTCACGCAGGCCTATTTATTGATGTAATCAAGCCAGCAATGAAAGACCAAGGGATCAGAATTGTTCGTTGGTCGGCCCTAGAAGCTGAAGAGAAAACTGCACTGCACGAATACTTTCAGAACCAGATTTTTCCGGTTCTGACTCCCCTAGCTGTTGACCCAGCCCACCCTTTTCCATACATCTCAGGTCTTTCGCTGAACCTGGCTGTTGTGGTTCGCAACATCGAAACCGGCAAAGAGCACTTTGCTCGCGTCAAGGTTCCGCCGCTGCTTCCGCGCTTTGTGCGCATCCCAGGTAACAAGGGTGTGGCAGATGCCAGATTCGTGCCTCTTGAAGACGTGATTGGTGAATTCTTGGGGCAGTTGTTCCCGGGCATGGAGGTGTTGCAGCAGCACACCTTTAGAGTTACCCGCAACGAAGACCTTGAGGTTGACGAAGACGAGGGCGAAAACCTTTTGCTCGCGCTAGAAAAAGAATTGCTGCGTCGCCGATTTGGCCCGCCGGTTCGCCTCGAGGTTGCCAACGACATCAATCCACAGGTTCTAGAACTTCTAATTCGAGAACTCGACATCTCTGATGAAGATGTTTATCACCTACCTTCTCCGCTTGACCTGACCGGTCTTTTTGAGATTGCGTCGTTGAAGCGACCAGAGCTTCACTACCCGCAGCACCACGTGATTACCAACCGTTTCTTGCAGCCGGTTGAAGACAAAGATGTAAGCATCTTTTCGGTGCTTCGCCAACGCGATGTCTTGCTTCACCACCCCTACGAATCATTCTCAACCTCGGTTCAGGCATTTGTTGAGCAGGCAGCAGCTGACCCAAAGGTCTTGGCGATCAAGCAGACTTTGTATCGCACCTCAGGTGACTCACCAATTGTCGATGCCCTAATTGCTGCGGCAGAAGCCGGCAAGCAGGTTTTGGCGCTAGTTGAAATCAAGGCTCGCTTCGACGAGCAAAACAACATCGCCTGGGCCCGCAAACTTGAGCAAGCTGGTGTGCACGTTGTTTATGGCATCGTCGGTCTAAAGACCCACTGCAAGCTTGCCCTTGTAATTCGCCAAGAAGGAAACCAACTAAAGCGCTATTGCCACGTTGGAACCGGAAACTACAACCCAAAGACAGCACGCTATTACGAGGACTATGGCCTGCTCACCTCACGCGATGCGGTTGGCGAAGACCTAACCAAGCTGTTCAACCAGCTATCTGGTTATGCTCCCGAGGCTGAATTCAAGTCACTCTTGGTTTCACCAAACGGCGTTCGCGAGGGTTTGGTTGAGCGCATCGAACGCGAAGTGGCATTTCACGCGGCTGGCAAAGATTCACGAATTCGCATCAAGGTGAACTCACTAGTTGACGAGCAGATCATCGACTCGCTTTATCGAGCGTCTTGCGCTGGCGTAAAAATTGAGATCGTGGTTCGCGGAATGTGTGCCCTAAAGCCAGGAGTACCTGGGTTGAGCGAAAACATCAAGGTGCGCTCGGTTCTCGGTCGTTATCTCGAGCACTCTCGAATCTTTGCCTTTAACGGCGGTGGCGACCCGGCAGTGTTTATCGGTTCGGCCGACATGATGCATCGAAACCTCGACCGCCGCGTTGAAGCTTTGGTTCGCATTTCACAGCCAGACCACATCCGTGAATTAAATGCCTTCTTTGATTTGTGTATGGACGAGCGTTCGAGTTCTTGGCACCTTGCCTCAGATGGCACCTGGGCCCGTCACCAAGTTTCGGCCGAAGGCACTGCGTTAATTGATGTACAAGATCAGGTGATGAGCGAAGTATTCAGCAAGCGAAAGTCACGCATCTAGTGACGATTTATGCAGCTGGCGCGCTTCTTTGGCGAGAAGTTAAAGGTGAACTCACTGTTGCTCTGATTCACCGCTCTCGTCACAACGACTGGAGCTGGCCCAAAGGCAAAGTTGACCCGGGCGAAAGCCTTCTCGAAACAGCCGTTCGTGAAATAAAAGAAGAGACTGGCCTAAGCATCAAATTGGGTCCGCGCCTCAAAATTGTGAATTACAAAATTCCTTCAGGCACACCAAAAGAAGTGCACTACTGGTCAGCGCGCGTTAGTGACGCCGCTCTTGCAAAGTCGACGTTCGAGCCTTCTGAAGAGGTTGCAAGTGTTGAATGGCGCACACCAGAAGAAGCCCTGAAGCTGCTCACCTATGAATTTGACCGAGAAGTTCTCGATGCACTTATCGCCAACCGCAAAAAAGGCCACCTTCACACAAAACCGGTGATTGTGCTTCGCCATGCAAAAGCAACGGCACGCACAGATTGGTTTGGTGGGCAACCACACGACGACGGCCACAGACCACTACTCGCTGCTGGAGTGGCTCAAGCGAAGGCACTGGTTCCGGCACTGGCTGCATTCGGAATCAAGCGCGTGGTGACCAGCCCTTGGGTTCGATGCGAGAACACTGTTGCACCTTATGCTCACTCAAGAAACTTGAAGATCATCGAACGCTCGCAACTGAGCGAGCAGGGTAATAACAAGGGACCAAAGCGCACCAGAAACGTGGTTAAAGACATAGTCACTGATGGTCGCGCAAGCCTAATCTGCTCTCACCGCCCTGCAATGCCAACAATTTTGCAAGCTATTGGAGAATTCGGCGATGCAGTTCAGAGCGAATTAATTGGTTCAGCTAAAGATTTAAAGCCAGCCGAATTTCTTGTAGTTCACTTGACCAAGAACGAGATCGGCAAAAAGCGTCAGGTTGTTGCCATAGAACGTTATACAGCCGACCCGGTTGCCTGACTAATTCGCGACTAAGGTAAAGCCATGAGCCAATTGCTTAGTCAGGGTTTACCACTTCTCAAGGATGAGAAAGGTAAACCTGCGCTGTGCCTAGTGACCGGCGCTACTGGCTACATCGGTGGGCGCCTAATTGTCGAACTGCTAGCTCACGGCTACCGCGTGCGTGTTCTGGCGAGAAACTCAAGCCGGCTTAAGAATCATCCGTGGATAAATCAGGTTGAGGTTTTTGAGGGCGACGCACAGGATGAAGTAGCTCTCAGTAAAGCCATGGCTGGCGCTGATGTTGCCTATTACCTTCTGCACGCTTTGATGGCCAAGGATAATTTTGAAGACCAAGAACGTGCCATGGCAGAGCTGTTCGGAAAAGTCGCCAAAGCGGCGGGCATCAAGCGAATGGTCTATTTGGGCGGCATCATCGCTCCAGCCGAGACAATGTCACCACATCTTCAGGCCCGGGCCGACACTGGTGAAATATTACGAAATTGCTCAGTACCAACCATCGAACTTCGAGCTGGAGTAGTGATTGGCTCTGGCTCGGCATCTTTCGAAATGCTTCGATACCTCACTGAGCGATTGCCGATCATGACGGTTCCTAAATGGGTGAATGTTCGAATTCAGCCGATCGCCGTGCGTGATGTTCTGCGCTATCTGGTGGGTGCGGCAGCACTGGACAAATCAATTTCTGGTGTGTTCGACATCGGTGGCCCTGAGGTCTTCACCTACAAAGAAATGATGCAGCAATACGCTGAAGCAGCAGGGCTTCGTCGCCGAATAATCATCCCAGTGCCAGTGCTAACACCAAGACTTTCATCGGGGTGGGTTGGCCTAGTTACACCCGTGCCATACACGCTGGCCAAAAGGCTGGTCGAAAGCCTAAAGAACGAGGTTGTCGCTAGCGACGATCGAATCCGTGGTCTAATTGCCGACCCGGATGGCGGCCTGACACCATTCAAGCGAGCTGTGCAACTTGCCCTAACCAAGATTAAAGATGCTCGAGTTGAAACTCGGTGGACAAACGCATCGGTGCCGGGCACACCGTCTGAACCATTGCCTACTGACCCAAACTGGGCGGGCGGAACACTCTATAAAGACGTGCGAATTCGACACAGCCCCGACACCGTTGAGCAGGTTTGGCAACGGGTTGAGGCAATTGGCGGCGAAAACGGTTACTCAACCGCTACCTGGGCTTGGGAGCTGCGCGGCCTTATCGATCGAATGTTTGGCGGTGTGGGGCTTCGGCGCGGGCGCCGGGATCCACACAAGCTGCAGGTGGGCGATGCGCTCGATTTTTGGCGCGTGGAGGAGCTAGAAGAGAACCGCTTGCTAAGACTGCGCGCTGAGATGAAAATGCCTGGGCTAGCCTGGCTAGAATTTGGCGTCGAAGAAGACGTCGAAACCGGTGGTTCGATTATCACCCAAGTGGCAATCTATGCTCCCCGAGGACTTCTCGGGCACCTGTATTGGTGGGCCGTTTGGCCTATGCACGGGCTGGTGTTTCCATCGATGGTTAAGAACGCTGCGCAGGGGCCTCGCCGCTAGTACCCTCACTTAGACTGGCAGGATGAAGAAAACATCCTGGGCTGCGATAGCGCTTGTAAGCGTTGCGGTTTCTTGGGGTGCGGCGTTTGTTCTTATGAAGGACGCCATTGCTGACCAGCCTTTTTATGACTTTTTGGCAACCAGATTTTTGATTGCCGGCCTGCTTATGCTTGCGTTTCGACCAAAGGCACTTCGTTCATTTGACAAAACAACGGTCAAACACGGCATCTTCTTGGGCGCAATTCTCGCCGGCGGTTACTTCACTCAAACCATTGGCCTAGAGCTTTCCACCGCCGCGATTACCGGATTCATAACCGGTCTTTACGTAGTTCTTGTTCCAATCTTTAGCTGGGTGCTTTACAAGGTGAAGGCTGGCAAGCGCTTGGTATGGGGTGTAATACTCGCAACCATCGCGCTAGGTCTGATTTCTATCAATGGTTTAGCCATCGGACTCGGCGAAACCTGGGTGATTCTGTGTGCGGCGTTGTTTGCGGCCCACATTGTTGGCCTTAGCAAATTGAGCCCCGGTAAAGATGTCTATGCGCTCACCGTTCTTCAGCTGCTAACCGTGGCCGTTTTTAGTGGCATAGGCGCGTTCATCACCGATGGTTACCAGGCGCCAGTAGACGGTTTTGGCTGGTTTGCTGTTCTATTCACCGCGGTTTTTGCCACCGCCATTGCCTTCTTAGTTCAAACCTGGGCGCAATCAATCATGGATGCCTCGCGAGTGGCAATTTTGCTTACCGGCGAGGTTGCCTGGACCGCAATCATCGCGGTTATGGTTGGGCAAGAAGAACTGAGCCTGAAGACTATCGTCGGGGGGTTGCTGATGATCGCCTCCATGCTGGTTGTCGAGTGGCCAACAAAAAACAAGAATCAACCGCCAGTCCTGCTAGACCCGCTAGTTCACTAAAACAGTCAGAGCGGTTATCCAAAGCGACCGGAGATGTAATCTTCAGTGTTCTTTTGCGCGGGGTTGCTGAAAATTACGTCGGTATTGTCAAACTCAATTAACTTTCCTGGTGCTCCAGTTGCCGCAATGTTGAAGAAAGCTGTCTTGTCTGAAATACGACTTGCTTGCTGCATATTGTGGGTAACGATCACAATTGTGTAGCTCTCTTTTAGCTCTAGAACCAGGTCTTCAATGGCCTGGGTTGAGATTGGATCTAGAGCCGAAGTTGGCTCGTCCATGAGCAAAACCTGAGGCTCAACAGCGATAGCTCGGGCTATGCAGAGACGCTGCTGTTGCCCACCAGATAGTCCAGCACCTGGGCGGTCTAGGCGATCACGAACCTCTTTCCAAAGGTTGGCGCTCTTGAGTGACTTTTCGACCAAAGCATCGGCCTCTGATTTAGCGATTTTGTCGTTATTTAGCTTGAAACCGGCTAAAACGTTGTCACGAATAGACATAGTTGGGAACGGGTTAGGGCGCTGGAAAACCATTCCCACCTGACGACGAACAAGTACCGGGTCAACACCGGCACCGTATAGGTCTTGGCCATCAATCAAAACCTTGCCTTCGGCGCGGGCGCCTGGAATCACTTCGTGCATACGGTTTAGAGTGCGAAGCAATGTTGACTTTCCGCAACCGGACGGGCCGATGAACGCGGTAACACTGTTTGGTTCAATCTCTAGATTTACACCTTCAACGGCTAGAAAGTCTGAGTAATAGACATTGAGGTTTTCAATTTCGATTCGTTTTGCCATTTTGATTACCTATCGAGATAGTTTGCGGTTGAAATAAGTAGAAAGGGCCCGAGCGCCCAAATTGAGAGCAAGAACAAGCAGAATCAGAACCAAAGCCCCTGACCATGCTCGATCGATGTAGGCCTGAGCCTCTGCGCCCTGGCTCGTGTATGAGTAATAAACGAAAACCGGCAGGGTCATCATGCGCTCTTGAAAGGCGTTGTAGTTCATGCTTTGGGTGAATCCAGCAACAATGAGCAAGGGGGCGGTCTCGCCGATAACGCGAGAAATTGCAATCATTATGCCGGTGATGATGCCGCCTGAGGCATTAGGCAGGACTACCTTCACAACAGTGAGCCATTTTGGAACACCCAGTGCGTAGGAAGCTTCACGGAGTTCGTTTGGAACCAACTTCAGCATCTCCTCGGCAGAGCGAACCACAACCGGTGTCATAAGCAAGCTGAGAGCGACAGCACCGGCAAAGCCCATTCGCACGCCTGGGCCAAAAATTAGAGCGAAGAGAGCAAAGGCAAACAGTCCCGCAACGATGGATGGAATTCCAGTCATCACATCGACGAAAACGGTGACTGCCTTGGCAAGATTTCCGCGGCCATACTCAACCAAATAAATCGCGGTCAAAAGGCCAATGGGAACCGAAATCAAAGCTGCCAGAAGTGTAATTTCAACCGTTCCGACGATGGCGTGAAGCGCGCCACCTCCTTCACCGACAATGTTTCGCATCGATGTGGTTAGAAATTCTGCATCAAGGCGATTCAAACCATTTGTCAGAGCTGTGAATAACAGTGAAATCAGCGGCAGGATAGCAATTCCAAATGCCGCGAAAATTAGCGCGGTTGCCACTCGATCTTTGAAGTGACGGCGTTTTGCAAGAGAAAAAACACTCACTAGTTGGCTCCTGAGAATTCACGACGGCGGTTGACAATGGCGCGCGCTGACATGTTGACCACCAGTGTGATTGCGAACAGGACTAAGCCTGAGGCAATCAATAGGTTGACACCAAGCCCACTGGCCTCTGGAAAGTTGAGAGCGATGTTCGCGGCAATGGTGTTCGAGTTGGTCGAGGTTAGCAACGCGAATGAGATAACGGCTGCTGGCGAGAGCACCATTGCTACCGCCATTGTTTCACCTAGGGCGCGACCAAGCCCAAGCATCGCAGCCGAGATTAGTCCTGGGCGACCAAAAGGCAGCACTGCCATTCGAATCATCTCCCATTTGGTGGCACCAAGGGCGAGAGCCGCTTCTTCGTGGAGTTTCGGAGTTTGGAGGAAAACCTCGCGAGCTAGAGCACTCATGATCGGCAGAATCATAATTGCCAAAACCACTGACACCGTGAGAATCGTTCTTCCGGTGCCTGAAACCTGACCGGCGAAGATTGGCAGGAATCCTAGATTTTCTGAAAGCCAAACGTAGAAAGGCTGAACCGCAGGAGCAAGCACCTGAATTCCCCATAGCCCAAAAACCACGGATGGAATGGCGGCGAGCAAGTCGATAACGTAGCCGAGCACCTGCGCTAATTTTCTAGGCGCATAGTGAGAAATGAAAAGACCGATGCCGATTGCCAGAGGTGTGGCAATGGTTAAGGCGATAAGTGATGAGAGTGCTGTTCCAAATACAAATGGAATTACATATGAGGCGAAACCATCGGGAGCATTTGGAAGAAGTTCTGGCTCTGCGATGAGTGCTGGCCAAGCCTGAGCCATCAGGAAAACCGCGACTGCAACCAGCGCAGTGAGAATGACTGAACCTGACCAAACTGTGAGACCGCTGAAAATGCGATCTCCCAAACGAGTTTTCGACTTCATCTTTGCTCTGCACACCTTCTCATCTTGCGATTTATACATGCGAGTTGGTGCCTGTTCAAGTGAAGACCCGAACAGGCACCATCGCATCAGTTACTTGATTGCTGCAATTACTGCAGAAACCTTAGCGTTTAGAGCTGCGCTAAGTGGAGCGGAGCCTGCTGAAGTTGCAGCCTCTGCCTGACCCTCTGCGCTTACTAGGTAGGTTGCGTAGGCTTTGACCAACTTGCCAACCTCTGCGTCTGCGTACTCGTTGCATCCGATTAGGTAGCTAACCAGAACTAGCGGGTAGGCGCCTGCAGCGGTGGTTGCACGGTCGATTTTGATTGCAAGGTCAGAACCGCCACGGCCATCAGCTGCTGGCGAAGCGTCAACGATTGCTGCTGCCGACTCGTTGCTTAGCTCGACAAAGCTGTCGCCAACCTTTAGCTTGGCAACGCTGAGGTCGCCAACTTTTGAGGCATCGGCATAGCCGATGGTGTTGGTTCCATTGGTTACAGCGTCAACTACGCCTGAGGTGCCCTTGGCGCCTTCACCGGCCTGGTATGGGAACACGTCGCTAACTTCGCCATCCCAGATTGACTCTGCAGCCTTGCTTAGGTAGTCAGAGAAGTTCTTGGTGGTTCCTGAGTCATCTGAACGGTGAACCGCGGTGATTGCTGCAGCAGGCAAGGTTGCGTCTGGGTTCAGAGCGGCAATTGCCTTGTCGTTCCACTTGGTGATGTCACCCTTGAAGATTCCAGCAATAGTAGCTGCATCAAGGTTTAGGTCTTTAACGCCATCTACGTTGAAGATTACTGCGATTGGAGAGATGTAAACCGGAACCTCGAAAGGTGCGGTGCCTGCAGCACAGGCTGCAAAAGTTAGAGCTAGTTCTTCATCTTTTAGGTATGAGTCAGAGCCAGCGAAGTTAACTGCACCTGAAATAAATGACTCACGGCCGGCACCTGAACCGGTTGGGTCGTAGTTGACGGTTACTCCGCCGTTAGAAGTCTGGAAAGCAGCGATCCAAGCTTCTTGGGCGCTGCCCATAGCTGATGAACCCGCACCGTTGATGGTGCCGCTTAGTGAGTCAACCGGAGCAGCACCTTCGTTTGCTGCACAACCGGTTAGAGCGATGGTACCTGCGATTGCAAGGCTTGCAACCTTCAGAGCTGTGTTCTTTAGCATCTGTTTTGTATTCCCTTCGTGTGATTACACGTTGAGAGTAGAAGCCCTAGGTTAATGACTATTCGGTAGCCGGTGAACTGCAGGTAAACAAATCAACAACTACTGGAATAACGAGAAGGGTTCCTAGAGTCATGATTGAGGCAAACCCAAATTACAAATGCCATGTACCAACTTTGCAGAACAACAATCACCCTCTCAGCTAAACCCACCACGGATGAATTTGGGTCAGTCCAGGTAAGCAAGAACCAGACTGAAACCACTGTCAGAAGCACGGTGACTCCGATGGTGGCGACTGGACGCAAAACCCAGGGCGCCGAAGGCGACATCCGAGTTGAAAATAATGGCCAGGCTGAATAAAGCACAAACGAGATGATTGCAAAAACGCGATGAATATCTGAATGCCCAGATTGGGATGGTGTGGTGAAGAAAGTCAGGCCGAATGTGGCGATGCCAGCCGCAAAGATAACAACTCTGCCGGGTTTTGCCAGCCACTTGGCATAGATTGCCACGACCAGCGTTAGAGTCGCACCCACAAGAAAGAAACCGCTCTGAATAAGTTGAACGGGTGAATCGTCGGCGGCGAGGTCGCTGATGGTTTTCTTGATCGGGTCATAGCCTGGCCAAAGCGCTCCGGCAATTAACCAGCCTGCAACTGATTGAATAGGGCCCAGAACTGCGGCAACGGTAAGAATGTGCCGGTGATTTTTTGTCATTCGAATCTTTCTTATTGGCCTAACTTCTATTAGAGCGCAGTTATCTGGCAAATTAAGCCGGTTCGCTTGTTAGACTTGGTTCCGTTGCCTTCGGGCAAATGGGCCTCTAGCTCAGTTGGTTAGAGCAACGGACTTTTAATCCGTGGGTCGTCGGTTCGATCCCGACGGGGCCTACCAAAACGAAACCCCACATCATAAACCGCTGTGGGGTTTTGTCATTTTCACGTTTGTGTCTGCAATCCCATCAGCTCACAGAGCAGGTTAACCCTATAAATGGTCGTAAATCCGCACATTTTCTAACTACAATTGCACAGGAATTCGTTTATGCGAATATTTTTCTGTTCAGAATTTGGTGGGGTCACTTGACTGCGAATCAATCTACAAATGCACTTGGTAAGCGATCTCGTCTAAAGCCAATTTCGGCGATTAAAGCGATTGTTTCGTTTCCAAGAGGTCGCCACGCAAAGCGCACGTATGCGAGAAAAATCGCCTCAGTTTTCCCTGTCCTAGCGATGATTTCGATGGGTCTGATCGCCCCGCCTGCTTCTGGAGCCCAAACTTTGAGCGTCGATGCCTCGGCCGCAAGCTTTAATTTTGCTTACCCAACGAACGGAACGTTGCTTTCAGGAGGATCGCCAAGTTCAAACGGTTCAGTAGTTAAGTTTTCTAATGTTACAGGCACTCCAGTCGGCGGAATATCTATCGACGCGATTGTGACCAGCACGCTCACAAGCACGACGGTTACCAATTACGACAATATTGGTAATGCCAGTTCAAACACCGACTACTTTCAGATAAACGCCGACGTCACTGCAGCCTATGGAACCGCGGTGTACAAATTCGATTTCTATGAAGCTGGCACTTACACGGGGCCAGGCACAGGTTCACCTGTCATTCTTCGAAACGTTAGCGTGACTTCGATCGATTTAGACGGTTCAACAAACTACTGTCAGTTCACAGATTTCACCGGTTTCCAATCTTACGTCCTGAGCACTGCTTCGAATCTGCAGGTGCAAACCAACTCCACTAACGCCAATGTACCTGTGGGGACGACTCGATTCTTTGCAACAAGTTGCAATAACAACTCAAACATCGTCAAGGATGCTGTTCAGGTGCAATTTGATGCTGTAACTTCATTCTCATTCAAGGTGGGTACAGACCGTACCTCATCACCGAACTACTTCGGCGTAGCTTTCAAACCCCTAAGCACAATGTTCGGCGTCACGCCGGCTGCCCCCGTAACAAACCCAAGCAACCAACCACCAACAAGTAATAACACAACTCGCTATGTGACCACCGGATCGCCGTCGACCATTCAATTAATGGATTTTGGCACTTACCAGGACCCTGACAGCAATCCATTAATTCAAGTAAAAATTACAGCTTTACCAACCGCTGGCGCACTTGAGAGACTTGTGAACGGTGTCTGGACACCGGTCGCCCTCAATGAAGAAATTCCAGTGGCGGATATCACTAGTGGCGCGCTCCGCTTTACCGGAACGCAAGACAGATCCCTGCAATTCAAGGTTTCAGATGGAACGGCCTACTCGACTAGCGCTTACACGATGTCGCTGCTGGTTTCGGTTCAGGGCCAAGTCATCACCTTCAATAACCCTGGCACTAAAACCCCTACGTCTCCGGCTTTTGACTCAGGGGCGGTTTCATCCTCGGGCTTGCCAGTTACATTAACTTCACTTACGCCTGGGGTATGTTCTGTTTCAGGAACAACCATTACGCCTATCGCATCAGGAACTTGTACGATACAAGCCACTCAGGCAGGCAATAGCGACTACAGCGCGGCGACACCAGTCTCCCAAACTTTCCCTATTTCAACGCTATCTGCACAAACAATCACAGCACCATCACCTGGCGACCAGACATACAGTGGATCTAACTTAACGATTACGATGGCGCCAACGGCTACCTCAAGCCTTCCGGTAACGATGATTTCGCAGAGCCCCTCCGTTTGCACCGTCTCAGGCTTCGTAATCACAGTAATCGGGCCTGGAAACTGCAGTATCAGGAATAGTCAAGCGGGCAATGGCACCTATGCCCCAGCGCCTACCGTTGAATACACGTTTGCCGTATCAACACCCGTTTCCAACTACACCATCACCTACAACAGCAACGGCTCGATGTCAGGAACCTCACCAGCTGACACAGTAGGCAACGGAACAGTCACACTAGAAACCAACACCGGCACACTAGCCAAAACAGGCTACACACT
>JACCDN010781241.1_pt1 | contig 50213 bp, 45 predicted proteins | sample 7441691 | NCBI WGS metagenome assembly JACCDN01 (sample SAMN15323439, study PRJNA562643) | freshwater metagenome | isolation source: river surface water | place: USA:Blue River Watershed | collected 2017-08-16 | reverse complement strand
GTAAGTGGGTCAATGACTAAGTCTGGAAGACCAATTGTTTGTAGTGATCCGCATTTGGGATTGAATCTTCCTTCTTTATGGTATGAAGTACAAATTACCACACCTACGCATAGTGCATATGGCGCTAGCTTCCCAGGATCACCAGCTGTGATCATTGGATTCAATGATAGTTTGGCTTGGGGTGTGACCAATGCAGGAAGAGATGTGTTGGATTATTATGAGTTGAAATTTAAGGATACTACCCAAAATGAATATTGGTATAATGGTGCATGGAAGTCTGTCACAAAAAGAGTTGAAGTCATTAAAGTTAAAGACAGTGCCGATGTCATAGAAAATATTGCGATGAGTCATTGGGGACCTGTTATGTTTGATGCTAGTTTTCAAAACCCTCAATCTAAAGGTAGAAACCTTGCTGTAAAGTGGACTGCACATAATCCATCAACTGGCGTAGAAACTTTTTATCAGTTAAATCGTGCAAAAAATATAAACGATTATTCCAAAGCCATTCAGTTATGGAAATGCCCTGGTCAAAACTTTGTGGTAGCAACAAAAACTGGTGATATTGCTATTAAACAACAAGGAGACTTTGTGGCAAGATGGGAAAGACAAGGGGACTTTATTATGCCGGGAGAAGATAGTAGTTACGATTGGCAGGGTATTATTCCTTTTGAAGAAAATCCAATGATAATGAACCCCGCACGTGGATTTGTAAGTAGTGCAAATCAAAAGTCCACCGACGCGAGTTATCCTTATTATTTAGGGACAGCAAGTTCCTTTCCTTTATACAGAGGGATCAGTGTCAACAAACAATTATCTGGCATGACCCAGGTAACAGCGCAAGACATGCAGGCACTTCAAACAAATAATTACAATGTATTTGCAGAACAAGCTAGACCTGCTTTAATGAAATTTATTGAAATAAATCGTTTAAGTAAAGAGGCACAAAGAATGGTAGAAATAATGGGTCAATGGAACTTATACAATAATCCATCTGAAAAGGGGATCACAATATTTAAATTGATTTGGGATAGCGTTGAAAATGCAGTTTGGGGAGATGAATTAGCAGGGTCAGTCATTCCATTAACTAAACCTGAAGCATTTGTATTATTAGAGCAAATGAATCGAGACACAAATTTTAGGGTGGCGGATGATATCAGAACAAAAGATAAAGTAGAAAGCCTTAAAGAACAAGTGCTTGTGGGCATTGAAAAAGCAACATTAAAATGTCTTGAATTAGAAAAGGAAAACAAATTAAGTTGGGAAGCATTTAAGGCGACGAGAGTTTTACATTTGACAAAAATACCTGCTTTAAGTAGATTGAATTTACCTATAGGAGGTGGAGTGAATATTATAAACGCAACTGGTGAAACACACGGACCAAGTTGGAGAATGGTTGTCCATTTGACTGATGAAATTGAGGCCTATGGATTGTATCCAGGAGGGCAGAGTGGTAATCCAGGTAGTCCTTATTATGATAGCTTTGTAGATTATTGGGCGGCTGGTAAGTATTACAGATTGCTGTTCTTGCCTAAAGAAAAATTAAAGCAACATGAAAGAACTAAATGGCATATTCAATTTAAAAAAGCGACAGCTTAGTTTCCTTTAATTCAACATTAAAAATAGTCAAATGAAATTTATACTTTCTATCTTATTGGTCGCTTTAGTAACTTATGCAATTGGCATATATGGAAGCTTGCCTTGGTGGAGTTTTGTGGTGACCAACTTATTTATTGCTGTTGCATTGCCAATTAAGCCAGCACAATCCTTTTTAGCAGGAGCATTAGGGGTGGGTGCTTTATGGGCTGGCTTGTCGTTTGGCATTGACCTTGCAAATAACCATATTTTATCTACCAAAGTTGCACAGATTCTACCTTTAGGGGGGTCTTATATAGCCTTAATCATCGTCACTACTTTAGTGGGAGCTTTATTAGGAGGCTTAGCTTCTTTAACTGGATCTTTTGTGCGAAATCCAGCATAAGCTTGCCCAAATTATTGATTTTACAATAGCTGATTTTTATCAGCTATTGTGCGTTTATATAAAAATCAAATTGTGTTATCTTTGTGATCAATTTGCTTAATCTGTAATTGAGCTTAAATTAAATACATATGGCACAACTGCACAACCGTGTTTCAAACAAAGAGTTGAAACAGAAATTGTACGAAGAAGATTTTGAGAGAACCACTATAAGTTTTTATCAGTATTTTCCAATTCAGGATCCCGTAATTTTTAGAGACGAGATGTACCGCGCACTTAATGCCATGCAGGTATTTGGGCGTATTTATGTCGCTAAAGAGGGAATCAATGCGCAGATAAGTGTGCCAACTCATTTATTCGAAGTGTTTAAATCTTATTTGTATTCTTTTAAACCATTAAATGGTATTCGTTTAAATAAAGCAGTAAACGATAATGGTAAAAGTTTTTGGGTACTTAAAATTAAAGTGAGAGAAAAAATAGTAGCAGACGGCATTGGTGACCCAAGTTTTAGTATGGAGAATAAAGGTAAATATGTGAATGCGCAGCAAATGAATCAATTATTGGATTCGCCAGACACTATTGTGATTGATATGCGCAATCATTATGAATATGAAGTTGGACATTTTGACAATGCAATTGAAATCCCATCTGATACTTTTAGAGATCAATTACCTATGGCTGCAGAAATGATGCAACCTCATAAGGATAAAAATATCATCATGTACTGTACAGGTGGTATTCGTTGTGAGAAAGCTAGTGCTTATATGTTACATCAAGGGTTTAAAAATGTGTTTCACTTGGAAGGAGGAGTAATTCATTATGCAAACAAAATAAAAGAAGCAGGATTAGAAAGCAAATTCAAGGGAAAAAATTTTGTATTTGATGATCGCTTAGGAGAAAAAATCACAGAAGATATTATTGCTTGTTGTCATCAATGTGGTAAACCCGCTGACACGCATACCAATTGTAAAAACGATGCTTGCCATTTGCTTTTTATTCAATGTGAAGATTGTGCAAAGGAATTCGATGGTTGTTGTACTAATGCATGTAAGGAAGTATATCATTTGCCATTAGAAGCCCAGGAAGCATTAAGAAAAGGGGTTAAGAAAGGGATGCAAGTATTTAATAAATCAAAACAAAGATTAAGACCTAGATTAGGTATTGATATTGAAGTAAAATAATCAACTCAAAACTCATGCATAAAAAAGTCCCAATAATTTGGGACTTTTTTATGCATGAACAATAATGTATAGTATAGTTCAAAAGGTAAAGTTTAAATTTTACTTCACTCCTAATGAATGTAATGTCTTACTTATTAATTCAAAGGTTTCAGTGGCTGTTTTTGGATCTGGCTTAAAAGCTTCACCAATAATTTGTTCATATAATTCAATGTATCTTTTAGAGATGGTATCAATCCATTCAGCTGACATGGTTGGAACAGTTTGTCCTTCTTTCCCCATAAAATTATTTTCAATTAACCATTCTCTTACAAACTCTTTGCTTAATTGTTTTTGTTTTTCTTGCTTGGCTTGTCTTGCTTCAAATCCATCTGCATAAAAATACCTGGAAGAGTCAGGGGTATGAATTTCATCCATCAAATAAATGGTCTCACCAATTTTACCAAACTCATATTTTGTATCGACTAAAATCAAGCCTCTTTTAGCTGCGATTTCCTTACCTCTAGCAAATAGCGCTAGTGCATATTTTTCTAAAATTGCCCAGTCTGCTTCAGAGGCCAAACCTTGTGCGATGATTTCTGATTTTGAGATGTCTTCATCATGTCCTTCACTTGCTTTTGTGGAAGGAGTAATGATTGGGGTAGGGAAATAGTCGTTTTCCTTTAGTCCTTCAGGCAGGGTCACGCTACAAAGGCTTCTGCCACCAGCCTGATAAGTGCGCCAAGCATGACCCACTAAGTTGCCTCTAACAACCATTTCGATCTTAAAAGGGGTGCATTTTCTTCCAATTGCCACATTGGGAGCAGGTGTGCTGATTAACCAGTTTGGACAGATATCTTTAGTGGCATCGAGCATATAGGCTGCAATTTGGTTTAATACCTGTCCTTTAAAGGGGATTGGTTTAGGTAAAATTACGTCAAATGCTGAGATTCTGTCACTTGCGATCATTACAAGTAATTCATTTTCAATATAATAGACGTCTCTTACTTTGCCATGGTAGGTACTAAGTAGGCCTGGGAATTGGGTAGGATTCATTACACGAAAATAAAAACTTTAACAGTATTTTGATAATTTTTTCTGTTTTGCTAACAATTTGGTATTTTGCCGTACAATTCAATTTAAAAACAATTAATTATGACAAGATTATTAACTCGTTTTGGCCTTTTTTGTGTCATTGCTTTTACAGCGGTGAATGCATTGGCTCAAAATGCAGGAACAATCATCGGAACTGTAAAAAATGCAACTAGCGGTGAGACCGTTGCTGCTGTATCTGTTACAGTGAAAGGAACATCCGCAGGAACTTTTACGGATGATAAAGGAACTTTCAAATTAAATGTGTCTCAAAAAACACCTTATACATTGGTTTTTAGCTCTGTAGGATTTGAAAATCAAGAAGTGGTGGTGAACACAGGAACTGCTAAGGTGGAAGTAAGTTTAAAGCAAGCTTTTACATTAGGTTCTGAAGTAGTTGTTGCTGCGTCAAGAGTTGCGGAGCATATTTTAGAGTCTCCAGTAACGATTGAAAGAATAAACAACAACACAATCAAGACTGCGCCTGTGTCTAACTACTATGATTTATTAGGTACCCTAAAAGGGGTAGATGTAAACGTAGCTAGTTTGACTTTTAAAAGTATTAGCACAAGAGGTTTTAATGGTAGCGGTAATAACCGTTTGAACCAATTGATTGATGGTATGGATAACCAAGCACCAGGATTAAACTTCTCAGTGGGTAGCATTGTTGGTTTAACAGAACTTGATGTTGACAATATCGAATTATTGCCAGGTGCATCTTCTGCATTATATGGTGCAGGTGGTATGAACGGTACAGTTTTAATTAATAGTAAAAGTCCATTCAAATACCAAGGATTGAGTTTTCAAATAAAACAAGGTATTAATCATGTTGACAACAAACAACGTGCATTAGCACCTTTTAAAGATTGGACAGTGCGTTGGGCTCAAAAACTCAATGATCGTTTTGCTTATAAATTTAGTATTCAATATACAGAAGCGGAAGATTGGAGAGCGACAAGTGATCAAAACTATTCAAGAACAACAGGTACTCAGAATGGGCAAATTATTCCAGGAACAAGATTTACTGATCCAAATTATGATGGTGTAAACTTTTATGGTGATGAAACTACCCTTAATTTAACTAGAGATCTTTTAAACCCAATTAAAAATGGAATTTTAGGACAATTAGGTGCAGTTTATGGTGCAGCTGGAGCACAAAAAGTATTAAGTGATTTACAAAATGCATCTTTCCTTCCAGGTTTAAATTCAATTAAAGGGTATACTGATTATTTAAATTCAAGTGCAGCAACAAGAGGCTTGGTGCCCTATGCAACTTTGTTATATGGTGATATTAGAGGCCATTACTCTAATGTAAATGTAAGTAGAACAGGATACGCAGAAAAAGATATCATTGACCCAACTGCCTTGAACGTGAAATTCCAAGGGTCTATACATTATAAAATCAATGACAATGTAGAAGCGTCAATTGCTGCATATAATGGTTTTGGTAACACTGTTTATACAGGAAGTGACCGTTATTCTTTGAAAGATTTAAGAATGGGTCAGTACAAAGCAGAGATTAAATCTAGAAACTGGTACTTAAGAGCCTATACTACCATAGAGAACTCTGGTGCTTCATTTAACTCTACTATAGCTGCTCGTTATTTTAACGAAGCATGGAAACCAAGTGCTACTTGGTACCCAGTGTATGCAGCAACTTATACTACTTTGTTGAGCTCAGGAATGAATCAACAAGCTGCGCATGCAGGTGCAAGAGCCAATGCAGATGCAGGTAGACCAACAGGTTTTATAGGGGCGAATCCATTGTTTCAATCTATCACCAATACACCTATTTCAAAAGGTGGTGCAATGTTCTTAGATAGATCATCTTTACGTGTGTTAGAAGGACAATATAATTTAACAGATGCTTTAGGTTTAGCAAAGTACAATGCTGACTTCTTAGTGGGTGGTAGCTCAAGACAATATATCTTGAATTCACAAGGTACTTTGTTCGCTGACACTGCTGCTAAGATAAATATTTATGAAGCCGGTGCTTATGCACAATTGTCTAAGCGTTTCTTAGATGATTTACTTAAGTTTTCAGTTTCTGGTAGATATGATAAAAATGATAATTTCAAAGGTCGTTTTACACCAAGAGCAACATTGGTTGTTAAACTAGAAGAAGACCATAATTTACGTCTATCTTATCAAACAGCCTACCGTTTCCCAACAACTCAAAACCAATGGATTAATTTACTAATTGGCGGTGGTACAAGGTTAATGGGTGGTTTGCCACAATTAAGAGATTATTATAATTTCAAAACAAACCCTGCTTATACTTTAGCGAGTGTGAATGCATTTGGTGCGTCTGCATTAGCAGGAAAGCCTAATCCTGCATTACTTCAACAACAAGTTTTCCCAGAATTCAAACCTGAGTCAATGAGTTCATATGAGGTAGGTTACAAGGGATTAGTAGCTAAAAAATTATTGATTGATTTCTACTATTATTTTGGTAAGTATGAAAACTTCATTAGTGGTGTAACTGTAATACAATCTAGAAATGCTTCTGCGCCTAGTCCAGCTGATGTATTAGATGCAAGCAAACGTATTGCTTACAGTATCTCAACCAATTCTACTCAAGAAGTGAAGACTTCTGGATGGGGTCTTTCTTTAGATTATATTTTGCCTGCAAACTTCACAGTGTCTAGTAGCATTTATGGAGACAAATTAGGTGGGTTACAAGAAGGTTTTATTTCTTACTTCAATACGCCTAAGATGAGATCAAATGTAGGTTTGAGTAATAGTGGTTTTGCATTTAAGAAGCGTTTAGGCTTTAGCGCAAATTATCGTTACCAAGAAGGCTTCACTCATGAAGGTACATTCGGAGTAGGTGAAGTTTCTGCTTTCAATACTTTAGATGCAGTATTGACTTATAAAATCCCTTCAATTAAATCTTTAGTGAAGGCAGGTGGCACTAATATTATGAACACCTATTATAATACAGCTTTTGGAAGTCCAGCTATAGGTGGACTATACTATGTAAGCTTTACTTACAATGTATTTTAAGGAACTTTGATGGGTTAGTTAGTAATCCCTTCCCGATTTTCGGGAAGGGATTTTTTTTGCTGTCAGAAATACTTTTTTCCTTGATAAAACGCTATTTTTGCAATTCAAAATAAAAATGATTTCCATGCGATCAATAGCCTTTAGAGAAGCCTTACGTGAAGCAATGAATGAAGAGATGAGAAGAGATGAGCGCGTATTTTTAATGGGAGAAGAAGTTGCTGAGTATAATGGAGCTTATAAAGTTAGTCAAGGTATGTTGGCAGAATTTGGCCCGAAGAGAGTCATAGATACGCCCATTTCTGAGTTAGGTTTTACTGCTGTAGCAGTGGGTGCTGCACAAAATGGACTAAGACCGATTGTTGAATTCATGACTTGGAATTTTGCAGTATTGCCATTAGATCAAATTTTAAATACGGCTAGCAAAATGTTGGCGATGAGTGGTGGTCAAATCGGTTGCCCAATTGTGATGAGAGGGCCAAATGGAAGTGCAGGTCAATTAGGCGCACAACACTCTACTGCTTTTGAAAGTTATTTAGCGAATATTCCAGGTATTAAAGTTGTTTCTCCTTCTAATGGTTATGATGCGAAAGGTTTATTAAAACAAGCCATTCGATATGAGGAAGATCCTATCATGTTCTTAGAGAGTGAAGTCATGTATGGAGATAAATCTGAAGTGCCAGAGGAGGAATATTATATTCCATTGGGGCTTGCAGATGTAAAACGATCAGGTAGAGATATTACAATTGTATCCTATAATAAAATGATGAAAGTGGCATTGGCTACTGCAGTTGAATTAGAAAAAGAAGGAATTAGTGCAGAAGTCATAGACTTAAGAACGATTCGTCCTTTAGATTGGATGACGGTATTAGAAAGTGTTAAAAAAACGAATCGTTTGGTGATCATTGAAGAACAATGGCCGTTTGCTTCTGTTTCTTCAGAATTAAGCTACCGTATTCAAAAAGAAGGGTTCGATTATTTAGATGCGCCTATCAGAAGAATCACTAGCGCAGATGCGCCGATGCACTATGCGCCGAATTTAACTGCTTTGGCTATCCCTGATGTGACACGTTCAGTAAAATTGGTTAAAGAAGTGTTACAGCAGTACAAATAAGGGTAATCCTCCTATTTAACCATTTAAACGATTGCTTAACGGCTAATAAATCTTTTTATCTAATATCCCTCACAAAGGGATATTTTTGTTCTATCTAATTACATCTATATGGGCATGATACTTTTTATACTTTATTGGTTGGGTTGGCATATTGGAATTTATTTAATGTTGAGAAAAGCAGGGGTGTCGGTGAATAAAGCAATCATTCCAATTTATAATACATGGGAAGTGGTTCGGCTTTGTAAGATTCCAAAAGTTTGGTTTTGGATTCAGTTCATTCCAATTCTTGGTCAATTTGTGAGTTTGTGGATTACTATCATTTTTGTGATGCATTTTAAGCGTGTAAAATTAATTCATCATACGCTGGCTGTAATAGTTCCATTTATTTATTTACCTTATTTAGGATTAGATAAAAAAGAACAATGGTTTGGAGAGGATGCGTTGACACATTATCATAAACCAGCTTCAAGAGAATGGGTTGATGCAGGTGTTTTTGCGATCGTTGCTGCCACTTTGATTAGAACATTTTTGTTTGAAGCCTATGTGATTCCAACAGAGAGTATGGAAAAGACTTTATTAGTGAATGATTTTTTATTTGTTGATAAAGTAACTTATGGTGCAAGAATCCCACAAACACCTTTGTCATTTCCATTTGTACATAATACTTTACCAGGTGCACCAACAACGCCTTCCTATTTAAAATGGATTCAATTGGATTATAAACGTTTCCCTAAACTAAGAAATGTTGAAAGAAACGATGTAGTGGTGTTTAATTTTCCTGCAGGAGATACCATTATCAATTTACCAGACTTTGGTTCTAAAATTCCTTATTATGATGTTTTGAGAAGTCCTCAATACAATAATGACAGATCAAAACTTCAAGCGGATTACCCGATACTAGTTCATCCAATGGATAAGACGGATAACTATATTAAAAGATGTGTGGGTATTCCAGGGGATGTACTTGAAATTAAAAAAAGTCAATTATGGGTAAATGGTGCCCCAGCTTTGGTAGCGCCATTTATGCAAACTGAGTATATTGTAGAAACTGATGGCAGGCCTTTGGCAGAAGAATTTGTACAAGATTCTTTAGGCATCAATATTAATGAAGCTACTGCAGACTTTCAATTTATAGAAGGTCGTACAAATACTTTTAAATTAAACATAACAGCTAATGCTGCAGCTAGTTTAAAAAGGTTACCCAATGTAAAGTCAGTGGTTTTATTTGAAGACCAAAATGTGGGCTATACATTTCCTAATGACATAGTGCATTTTCCATGGACAGCTGATAATTTTGGACCCATTCGTGTTCCTAAAAAAGGAGATCAAGTCTTGTTAAACGACAGCACCATCGAATTATACAGGAGAATTATAGAAGGTTACGAGCATCAAAAATTAACAACTCAAAATGGTCAATATTTTATTAATGACAAAGCCACAAAAAGCTATACTATTCAGCAAAATTATTATTGGATGATGGGTGATAATCGACACCGCAGTCAAGATAGTCGATATTGGGGTTTTGTTCCTGAAACACATATAGTGGGCCGTGCTGCCTTGATATGGTTTAGCTATAGTCAATCAATAAGATGGAACAGGTTGTTTAATTTGATAAAATAAAATGCATGCAAAAGAAATTTGAATTTGAATACGAAGAATTTGATGCAAAGCAAGATTTATCAGCCGAAGATTTAACTTTATTAAATGCTGCCTATGAAGCAGTTGAAACTGCATTTGCACCCTATTCTAAATTTAAAGTGGGTGCTGCAGCTAGATTGTCGAATGGTCAAATTATACTTGGGTCTAATCAAGAGAGTGCTAGTTATCCAGTAGGTATTTGTGCAGAAAGAACCCTTTTAAACAGTATAGGAAGTCAATACCCTAAAGAGACAATAACCGCTATGGCGATTAGTTATATGCCTAATGGTACTGAATCAGATCATCCTTTATCCCCCTGCGGCATGTGCCGCCAGTCATTATTGGACTTTGAATTAAGGTATAAGGCACCTATTAAGCTTATTTTGGCAGGCAAGACAGGAAAAATAATGTTAATTCCTTCGGCTAGTCAAATCCTGCCATTTGGCTTTACAGGTTCAATTTTAGGTAAATAGCGTTTGAACACCGAGTCCAATTCTGAATTCATGCTGTAATAACCATTTTTTTCTAGCCAGTCCCCAAGCATAGCCGGTTAAATTTCTATCTGAACCTATGATTCTGTGGCAAGGAACAATAATTGCAATTTTATTTTTGCCATTTGCTGATGCAGCTGCTCTAATGACTTTTGGGTCACCCAATTTCTTTGCTAACTCAGCGTAGCTCATTGTTTTAGAAAAAGGTACTTCATACAATTCCTTCCAAACTTTTTGTTGAAAATCTGTGCCTTCTTGGTGAATTGCGACAGTGAATTGTTTTCTATTACCACTAAAATATTCGATTAATTCATCGATACATTGGTGGATGACAGCAGGACTTTCAATATTTTCTGAATTGAATGACGTATCAGTATCTTCTAAGAAAGTTATAGATCGAATACAATCTGAATCCGAAACAATTTTAATCCGACCAATTGGGCTCATATAAATATGTTTGAATTCTAGTTGCATTTACTTTGTTTCTTGATCTAGCAAACCTGCCAATTCAATTAGGTCATCTCGCTTAAATTGAAGGGTAGGGCTCTGAAAACATTTTGCAAATTCAAGGATCATTTTTTTGATCACTCTTTGATTAGAAAGTCGCTTATAATAAAGTGATTTAGGTTCAATATTATGCCTAATAAAATATTGGTCCATATCTTTTTGTGAGAAGGGATGACCAGATGTACCTTCTACATAAAATTGAATAAATTCTTGAGGGTTCGGAACAATCTCGTGTGGTTCCCAGTCTGCACTAAAATAGGCAAGTATACATTGTTTTGGAATATTGATCCATTCTGCATGAATTTCTAGTTGTTGACATAACTCGGCATAGATCAATGAATTTGCAAAAGCATTTCCAGGTTTAGATTGCAAAGGAGAAGAAACCAAAAAATCTTCTGGGTTTTCATAATTCACTTCCACGCCTTTTATTTGGTAGTAACTAAATAAAATATTGCGAATTACATTGGCTTGTTCAAGGGGCGTTAAATAATTATTTAACTCAAGCCAGATATTTCTTCTAATTTTTTCTAATTGGTGTCTTAATGTATCTAAAGCTAATTCTGGGTATTGATACTTTACTAAAATTAACGCGCCTTCAAAAAGCGAAGGTTTTGGCGATGCACTCCATGTAATCAATTGTGCTTGTATGTCTTTTAAACGAAGTCTGTAAATCATTCTTTCTATACGTTCTAGTGTGCTTTCCTCTAGCGTATTTTCCCACAAGTTTTCTAGGTCTGGAATAATAGGTATTCCGTAATCTAACAAACGATCAGCAATGGTATTAAATACTTCCTCGTCTGGGTCATCGATCAGTCGAAATAAAGCTTTGATTTCTTCGTTTTTAGGCAACATGGGTAGTGATACTTGGTATTTCTTGTTCAAAATGACGTAAAAAAAATTAAACAAACGATTTTATTTATTCATCTCTTGTGGATATATATAAATTGACCTGTATATAATAAAATACAATATTCGACGTTCTGTAATTTTTAGCAATATTTAGGCTTAATCTAATGAATTATTGACGTATTTTGCATATAATAAAGTCTAAACTTATTTATGCAAACACAAACTGTTTCCGTTCCTAAATTTCCAGTAGTAAATAAATCATTACATGCCGAACTAAAGAAAAGAGTTAATCAATATTTGGAAGAGCATACCATTCGTGGTACAGGTAACTATAAATTGTTTACTAAGGCAGCAATTCTTATAGGTTTATTTTTCATTACCTACATTCATTTGGTATTTTTCACCCCACCTACAGCTATTGCCATTGTGGAATGTTTGTTTTTTGGTGGCCTAATTGCAGCAATAGGTTTTAATATTATGCATGATGGAAGTCATGGTAGTTTTAGTAGGTATGCATGGTTAAACAAGTTAGCCTCTTCTTCAATCAGTATTCTTGGCGCAAGTCGTTTTATGTGGAGCATGAAACATGTAACGATACACCATACTTATACTAATGTGGATGGAGTAGATGACGACATTGAAGTGGGGGTATTTATGCGAATGGCACCAACACAAAAACATTATGTATTACATCGTTTCCAACATATTTATTTCAGCATTCTATACATGTTATTGTATGTTTTTTGGATTTTCTTTACAGATTATAATAAGTACTTCAAAGGGAAAATTGGATCTATTCCATTAAAGAAAATGTCCATTGCTGATCATTTTGAATTCTGGATTGTTAAAATATACCATGCTGCCATTTTTGTCGTCATTCCTATAGTAATGTTAGGTTGGCAGACTTGGTTGACTGGATTTATTGTTAGTACTTTTTTTGCTGGTTTTGTGTTGAGCATTGTCTTCCAATTGGCACATACAGTAGAACATACAGAATTCCCGGTAGCGATTCAGCCTGAGAATAGATTGCCTGACGAATTTGCGGCGCACCAGATTCAAACTACTGCGAATTTTGCCACTAAAAGTAAGATTGTTAGTTGGTTAGTAGGAGGCTTGAATTTCCAAATTGAACATCACTTATTTCCAAAAATATCACACGTGCATTATCCAGCAATCAGTAAGATCGTTAAAGAAGCATGTGCAGAATTTCAATTGAATTACATTGAATATCCAACGGTATTAAGTGCCGTTAAAGCACATATTCAATTTCTAAAATCAATGAGTAAGCCTAGTCCAGCAATGGCTTAAAAATCTATATTACTTCTATCGCATATAAAAGCCCTTAGAAAAAATACCATAATCATCTACATTCAGCTCAAAGGTTCGAATGTTCGTATTTGATTAGTATTTATTTCTAAGGGCTTACTTTATGTCTTTATTCCCTGAATTTCTTTTTACGCAAAAAAATAAACCAAAGCTTGCTTTGGTTTATAAAATTATTAAGAAGCTTTCTTCTTTCTGGCTGTTTTACGAGGAGGGTTCTTTTTCAACTCCTCAATTATAGCTTTTACTTCTTCAATGGTTAACGTTTCTACATTTTCTTGTTGTTCTTTAGTTAATTTGAAGTTGCGCAAGCCTTGCTTAATGTAAGGCCCATAGGGACCTCTTAACAATTGGATCTTTTCTTTCTCAAATACTTTAATTGTTCGTTCGTCTTTAGCCTTGCGTTTTTCAGCTATCATTGGTGTCAATTCTTCGAGGGTCACCGTATAAGGGTCCATTTCCTTGTTTAAAGAGTAGAACTTCTTACTATGGGCAGCATAAGGGCCGAAACGACCAATATTAACTGTTACTTCTTCATCTTCAAACATGCCGAGGGTTCTTGGAAGTTTAAATAACTCCATTGCATCTTCAAAACTAATAGTCTCAATACTCTGAGACGCTTTAAGCTTAGCGAATTTTGGTTTTTCTTCTTCATCCTGATGGCCAATCTGAACCATAGGGCCATATCGACCCATACGGGCAATGACTTTCTTGCCACTCACAGGATCAAATCCTAATTCACGTTCCCCTTTTGCTCGCTCAGCAGTTTCTAAAGTATGTTCAATAGTTTCATGGAAGGGTTGGTAAAAATTCTCCAACATTTTGCTCCATTTTAATTTCCCTTCTGCGATTTCATCAAATTCTCCTTCGATCTTAGCAGTGAATCCAAAATCCATCACTTTTTCAAAATGCTGTTTCAAAAAGTCTGTTACCACCAATCCTAAATCGGTAGGAGACAATTTATTCTTTTCTGCACCAGTAATTTCTGAAGCAGTTTCTGTTTTGATTTCATTCTTTGCATTTAATGAAAGAATTTGATAAACTCTTTTAACGCCTTCTTTTTCTCTTTTTTCCACATAGTTACGCTTCATGATGGTCGTGATAGTAGGCGCATAGGTAGAAGGTCTACCAATGCCTAATTCCTCTAATTTCTTAACTAAGCTGGCCTCAGTATACCTTGATGCAGGACGGCTAAATCTTTCTAAGCCAGTCATGCTAATAAAATCAAGTACTTGGCCTTTAGTTAAAGGAGGTAACAAAGCTTCATTGCCTTCAGCGTCCACTTCTTCATCAATATCATCATCATCTTTGCCTTCTAAATACACTTTTAAGAAACCATCGAATTTCATTACTTCACCACTAGCTGTCAAGGTTTCTTTATTGGTAGAAATTTCAATTTTTGCTGTTGTTTTTTCAAACTGTGCATCGCTCATTTGAGAAGCGATGGTTCTTTTCCAAATCAATTCATATAAACGATTGGTATCTGCATCATCTACCTTGCTTTCATTCATATAGGTAGGTCGGATGGCTTCGTGCGCTTCTTGAGCACTTTCGTTTTTATTCTTGAATTTTCTAGGTTGATAATACTTGTCTCCAAAGCTTGAATTAATTTCTGCCTTGATCGCATCAATAGCAGTTTCACTCAAACTAATACTATCCGTTCTCATGTAGGTAATCTTTCCGCTCTCATATAGTTTTTGAGCAAGTAACATGGTTTTACTCACGCTATAACCTAATTTTCTAGATGCTTCTTGTTGTAAGGTAGAAGTGGTGAAAGGGGCGGATGGCGTACGTTTCCCGTCTTTTACAGTAACGTCTTTAACAGTATAACATGCACCCTTACATTCACTTAAAAATTTTTCTGCTGCACCTGCTGAGGTTAATTTCTGAGGGCCATCAGCCTTAAACTTGACTTTCTTTTTATTGATATCTAATGCTGAAAATAAAGCAGAAACTTTAAATACACTTTCAGGAATAAATTGGTTGATTTCTCTTTCTCTTTCGGCAATCAGTCTAACAGCAACACTCTGAACACGTCCTGCACTCAAACTTCTTTGCATGCCTATTTTACGCCATAAGACAGGGCTTAATTCAAATCCTACAATTCTATCTAATATTCTTCTAGCTTGTTGGGCATCCACCAAATTCATATTTATAAGACGAGGGTTTTCTACTGCTTTTTTAATGGCAGGTGCAGTGATTTCGTGGAAAACAATACGTTTAGTTTTTTTTGGATCAAGGCCTAAGACTTCTGCCAAATGCCAGCTGATACTTTCTCCTTCACGGTCCTCATCCGATGCTAGCCAAACTTCTTTAGCCTTCTTAGTCATGGATTTAAGTTCTTTCACCACTTTTTCTTTCTCGCTTGGTACCATATACCTTGGCGCAAAATGGTTTTTCATATCAATACCCATATCGTTTTTTTCCAGATCTCGAATATGGCCATAACAGCTTCTTACCTCAAATTCTTCACCTAAAATCTTCTCTATCGTCTTCGCTTTTGCTGGCGACTCCACAATTAATAAGTTCTTTGACATAGCTCAAACCGCTCCTTCGGGGTATTTATATATTGAAAATCAACTATTTATATGCTAAGATAAAGTAAATTTAATATTTAAGGCTTGCTTTATCCTTGGTGCAATATTATAGCTTTCGGCTAAAAAATAAAAATGATCTAGTTGGAAGGGGCTAAAAAGGCCATGATTTTATCCATTACATCGGCCGTTTTGTATACTTTATTATGTCCTAATCCATTGGTAATCATAAATTCAATATTAGCTGGTGCATTTTTTTGAAAATCGGCCAAATCCTTATAGGGACAAACTAAATCTGCCTCATCATGCACCCAAAGAACGGGTCCTTTATAACTAGCCAAAGCACGATCAGCAGCAAAATGTTCTATGTTATGGTGTGTTCTACTAGTCACTTCATTCAAAAATGCCGCTTTGGTCACTTCATTAAAGTGCATCATCTTAAAAAAATTAGCAAAAGTGGTGGTGGTTTTGGTGGCCGGAGCAATCAAGACAAATTTTCTTTCCACTGCTTGCTCAATTTGCTCTGCAATTAAGGACAATGTAAGCGCACCAAGTGAATGACCAATGAAATGATTGACTGGCCCACACTGTTGCATAATTTGTTTAATTGCTTCTTGATAAACCACTACATTGATATACTTGCCTTCACTTTGTCCATGTCCTGGGGCATCAAAAGCAAGAACACGATAGCCCATTTTTAGCAATGGGGCGACATAATGTTCAAATTTATAAGCAAAACTTGCATAGCCATGTGCTATTAATACTGTTTGACCATTTCCAATATGGGGCATCCATTCATATCCTTTTATTTTTGACTTGTCAGATAAAGTGACAGTCAATTTGGTTGCATGGTTGAAAATAGCTGGCGCTTTTCGTTTTTTATACTTTGGGTAGGGGGTGCAAAAAAGATCAAATGCCATCCTGCCTGCTGTAGATGGGGCTAACTTGCTTAGGGTTTTGAATTTTGTCCTTAAATATTGGAGGTAAATTCTTTCGGAGAAGCCAACAGTAGCCATATTCATTCAATTTGGATGCAAAGATACCTTTCCCTGAGTCCCACCAGCTTATTTTTTTTGTATTTCGACAAATAAAAGGGCCAGTGCGTTTTACCCATTGGTGCTTTAAAGCTATTTTTGCAAAAAATAGTAACGCGCATTTATGTATTCATTAAAAATCAATTTCGAGCAAAAGGGATTAGAACCAGTTACTTTGGAAAATGTAGCTGCTGATCAAAGCCTATTAGAAGTCATCTTAAATGCAGGTATTGAATTACACCATAACTGCGGAGCAGTTTGTGCTTGTAGCACCTGTCATTTATATGTAAAAAAAGGGATGGAGCATTTAGCAGAATTGTCAGACAAGGAAGAGGATTTTATTGATAGAGCAGTGAGCCCAAGAATTGAGTCAAGATTAGGTTGTCAATGTGAATTGAAATCAGGATCTGGCGAAATTGAAGTGGTATTGCCTGACCAGACACAATTTTTAGGAGAATAACATTAAAGATATAATAATAGTATGAATCAATTTGAGCCACCCATCCATTGGAATGATCATGAAGATATTGCCCAAAAATTATATGAAAAATTTGGGGATGATTTTACAGAATCAAAAATATATAGAGTTCGTTTCACCGACCTATTAGAATGGGTATTAACCTTGCCCCATTTTGAAGGAAAGAAAGAAGAATCTAATGAAGGTCATTTGGAAATGATTCAAAGTGCATGGGTATACGAATGGCGCGATAATCAAAAAAAATAATTCCTTTGCTTACAGCCTTAGAAAAAATAAAATGTTTTGTATTTGATGTAGATGGTGTCTTAACCAACGGCACATTAATTGTGATGCCCAATGGTGTTATGGTACGTACCATGAATATTAAAGACGGTTATGCTATTCAGTTAGCCATAAAAAAAGGGTATAAGGTTTGGGTTATTTCAGGAGGCTACTCTGAAGAAGTACAAGACAGGCTAGAAAAATTGGGTGTAGAGCAAGTGAATATGAAAGTGAAGGATAAGAAAGTTTTATTAGAAACACTTTCCATGACCGAGAGTGTGCCCTTGGAAGAAATTTTATACATGGGCGACGATATGCCAGATTACGAAGCCATGCAAGTGGTGGGTATTGCTGCTTGCCCCGCAGACGCTTGTTTTGATATTAAAAATATTGCTAGTTATAAAGCCATTGCGAAAGGTGGAGAAGGTTGTGCAAGGGAAGTAATTGAGAAAGTGCTTAAACTAAATGGCCACTGGGATACAGCTGACCATATTCAAGCTAAATAATCCTCCTGTGAAAAGTCTTGTTCATTTTTTAAAATTAGTAAGATGGCCCAATCTTCTTTTTATTTTATTGGCTGAATCATTATTTCATTTTTGTATTTATAAGCCACTTTATCAAAGTATTTCTACAATAGCGGATTACCCTTTTTATTTTATAGTAGCTACGAGTATTTGTATTGCTGCTGCTGGTTATATAATTAATGATTATTTTGATGTGAATATTGACCAGGTCAACAAACCAAAAAGTGTGGTAGTAGGTGCATATATTAGTAGACGTTGGGTAATTTTCTGGCATTTGGTATTGAGTATGGGGGGTGTTTATCTATCACTTATTGTTTTTCCATTTCAACAATACTTGCATATTCATTTTTCAAATTTAGCTACCATATTAATTTTATGGTTTTATTCCACAAATTTTAAAAGAGATTTCTTAATTGGAAATGTGGTGATTGCAGTGTTGACGGCATGGACTATCGGCGTGGTTTATTTTTCTAAATTCACTTTGATACAATTAGTGCAACCCACCAAAATGTTGCCCATTGATTTAAAGTTCTTTAAACTCATGTTGCTTTATAGTAGTTTCGCCTTTATTTTAACCCTTGTTAGAGAGGCATTAAAAGATATGGAAGACATGGGCGGAGACGAAAAATTTGGTTGTAAAACAATGCCTATTGTATGGGGTTTACAAACCACTAAGGTCTATGTTGCGGTTTGGTTAATGGTGCTTATTTTAGTATTGACGATCATTCAATTGTATGCCATTCCTTTTGGCTGGTGGATACCTATAACATATTCTGTTATAACTATTATAGCCCCTTTGGTGTATGTGCTGTTTCATTTAAAACAAGCATTTACAAGTTCAGATTTCAGAAAATTAAGTAACTGGATTAAATTTGCTATGTTGATGGGTATATTATCAATGGGCTTCTTTTATTTCGTGCTTTAATATCTTCAACTATGAATGGATTTATTTTAGCTTCTCAATCTCCAAGAAGAAAACAATTATTAACATGGGCAGACCTGCAATTTGATGTAATTGTTTCAGCTGCCGATGAAGATTTTCCTGCCACTATGGATATACAAGAGGTGCCTATTCATATTGCAAAAAATAAAGCATTAGCTGTTCAAGAAAAAATTAAAAATGAATTTACTGAGCACAAGGGGAAATGGGTTATAGCAGCCGATACGATTGTGGTCTTAGGAAATGAAATGATAGGCAAACCAGTAGATAGGTCAGATGCAATAGCCATATTGCAAAAATTATCTGGCAAGACGCATCGCGTGATTACAGGTGTGTATTTAATCAATGGAACTGAAACACGCTCTTTTAGTGAAACGACAATGGTTCATTTTCATCCACTCACTGATTTACAAATACAATACTATATAGACCAATACCAACCATATGATAAAGCTGGAGCATATGGTATACAAGACTGGATTGGTGTGGTAGGCATCAAAGGAATAGAAGGAGATTTCTATAACGTGATGGGTTTGCCTGTCAGTAAATTGTTAAGCTATTTGCCTATAACCATTTAAAGCTAATATCTAATTCCATGTCTGGATGTAAGCTACGTTCAACTGGGCAGGTTCTACCAACTCTTTCTAGGATTTCTTTTGTTTTATCATCCAGGTTCAAAGCTGGCATTGTTACACCAATGACTATTTTGCCAATTCTTCTTGGTTCACTCTTCATTACTTTAGTCACCTCCACTTTAGCGCCGTCTAATTTAATATCCATTGTTTCTGCTTTGATACCCATAGTTGTTATTAAACATGCGCCTAATCCTGTAGCAATTAAATCTGTAGGAGAAAATCGTGCTCCTTGACCTTTGTTGTCAGAAGGTGCATCTGTTTCAAAACTTGAGCCACTTTGAAGGTGAAGGCAGGTGGTTCTTAAATTAGCGTCATAGGTAACAGTAGCTGTCATGTCCTTAAATTTAATTGATTTGTGATTTTGGTAAATTTACAACGAATGGCTTGATTTAAGCACAAGTCTTGTATTTTTGCACTCGATAACCGAAAAGTATGCAAGAATTACCTATAGTATCCGCAGAACAACCTATAAAAAAACCCAATTGGTTGAGGGTTAAATTACCTATCGGAGAAAGCTATAAACATGTTAGAGGCTTGGTAGATAAACATAAATTACACACCATCTGTGAAAGTGGAAATTGTCCCAATATGGGGGAGTGTTGGGGAGAGGGCACTGCTACTTTTATGATTCTTGGTAATATCTGTACAAGAAGTTGCCAATTCTGTGCTGTAGCTACAGGAAGGCCTAAGCCAGTTGAGTGGGATGAGCCACAACGCGTAGCAGAAGCAATTTATTTAATGAAAGTAAAGCATGCAGTCTTGACTAGTGTGGATAGAGATGAATTGCCTGATGGCGGATCTATCATTTGGGCCAATACTATCAAAGCAATTAAAGCATTGACTCCGGATACGACATTAGAAACGTTGATTCCAGATTTTAGAGGTATCAAAGAACAAATAGAGAGAATCATTGAAGCTGCACCAGAAGTAGTAAGCCATAATATGGAAACGGTGGAGCGTAATACAAAACGTGTTCGTGTGCAGGCAAAATATAGAAGAAGCTTAGAAGTTTTAGAGACTTTGAAGAAAGGCGGCATGCGCACAAAGACCGGTATTATGCTTGGCATAGGGGAAGAAAAAGAAGAAGTTATTCAAACCATGAAAGACTTAGTTGGCGTAGGATGTGATGTGATCACGATTGGTCAATATTTACAACCAACAAAAAAGCATTTACCTGTTCAACGTTTTGTTCACCCCGACGAATTCGCTGAATTGAGGATGATAGGCTATGAATTAGGATTTGATTATGTAGAGAGTGGACCATTGGTTAGGTCGTCTTATCATTCAGAGAAACATGTGATACCAGGTTGGGGAAGAAATAAGTGGATGGAAGAACAAGCATTGAAGAAATAGTTAAACAGCAATATCATAATAAAAAAGGCCAGATTAGAATCTGGCCTTTTTTATTATGATTAGGTATTTTATTCCCACATTAGAGCGGAAGCGCCAAGAATGGCGGCGTCAGATTCTTTTAAATGACTGATTAATATTTTTACTTTATTCTGGAATATTTCAATCAAATTAGCTTCCATATGTTCTCTAGTAGGCTTCAGAATCATGTCACCAGCTTTAGTTAAACCACCAAATAAGATGATTGCTTCCGGACTTGAAAACATGACAAAATTAGCTAATGACATACCTAGTATTTTCCCTGTGAATTCAAATACTTCTTTTGCTACTTCATCACCATTAGAGGCCGCTTCAAACACATCTTTAGAACTAATTTGATGTACATCCAAATTTCTCAATACACTAGGGCGATCTGACTGACTTAAAATTTCTTTTGCAGATTCAGCTACACCAGTCGCTGAAGCATAACTTTCTAATGAACCTAGTTGATCAGTTCCTGTATGTTTTCTTCCGCCTGGAATGATTACGGTATGACCTAATTCTCCAGCGAATCCATCATGACCATAAATTAATTGTCCATTGGCGACTATGCCACTTCCCACACCTGTTCCCAATGTAATCATAATAAAGTCTTTCATACCTTTTGCAGCACCATACATCATTTCACCCACAGCAGCTGCATTCGCGTCATTGGTTAATTTTACTGGAACCTTGAATTTATCTTGAAGCATTTTTGCAAATGGAATGATGCCTTTCCAAGGAAGGTTTGGGGCATATTCAATGGTGCCTGTATAGATATTACCATTTGGAGCGCCAACGCCAATACCTTTGATACGACCAAAGCCACCTACTTTTTCTATCATCTCTGATAAGTGCTCATACAATTCATCAATGAATGTATGTACTTGAAGGTGTTTTTTGGTAGACATCTCGCTTGAAAATAAAACATTTCCATCTTTGTCAACAATGCCAAATTTTGTACCTGTTCCGCCGATATCGACGCCTACAACATATGATTCCATAAAATCGATTTTTTAATATTTTTAGTGACTGCCACTTGTCTCAGCATCTTCGTAGTTTATACCTTGTTTTTTTAAAATTCCTTTTACTGCAATGGCAAAAAAGACTAAATAAGCAAAACATAATGCAGGAACCCAGAATGAATTGTGAATACCAAATCCAGGTTGATCCAAATGTGAAGATTGTAAATAATCTGCAATTTTACCTTGAATAGGAGGGATGATACCACCTCCTAAAATCATCATGATTAAGAAAGCAGAACCTTGTGGTGTATACTTTCCTAAGCCAGCAACTGACAAAGAAAATATAGATGGCCACATAATTGAACAAGCCAATCCGCCAGTTAAGAAAGCATAAGTAGCTACTGTGCCTTTTGTGAAGATGCCTAATACCATTGCAGTAACACCAACTAAACTAAAGATTAATAAGGTTTTTGCAGGTTTATTTTGACTTAAGTAAAAGGCAATAATTTGAATGATGACACAAATGATATACCAATATAATGGACTCATATCATATTGTGCAATACTATTCAAACCAATTACAATACCAAATGCAATAATTGGAACGATAAAAGTAAGATACTGTTGTGTTTTCTTTTTGAAATCAAAAGCACTTATTGCACCAGCCCAACGTCCAATCATCATACTGCCCCAATACATTGATACATATGGTGCAATGGCAGAGGAAGAGATGCTTCCGAATTCAGCTTGTTTTAACAATTCACCTAAGTTTGAACCAATAGCAACTTCCACTCCTACATAGACAAATATGGCCAACATGCCCAATACTAATTGAGGGTATTTCATCGCGCCCCAACCTTTTTCATTTTTTTGTGCTGTATAATTTGCTGCAAGTAATCCTATAACTACTGTTGCTAAAGCACCCAAAAGCCATTTCATTCTATAAGACTCCAAAGCATGGCGGCCATCGTCTGTTAATGAAGTTGGATCAATTTTATAACTATCAAAAATAGGCACAAAAAGGGCAATTAAAACGCCTGTCATTATAATTAATAAAGACAAGGCTTTTCCGGCTGGCTCCATTTTTTCGTCTGAAATACCTGCTGGAACTTTTTTAGAAAAATGAAACAAGGCTGCTGCACAAATAAATAAGGCCCCAACAGCAGTATACAATAAGATGACTTTATCTAAACTTAACTGTTTGATTTGTTCGTCAGTAATTGCCGCTGCTGAGCCAAATAAGGCAAGCGCCACAACAATTGGACCTATAGAAGTACCAAATGAATTAATTCCGCCACCTAAACTTACACGACTTGTACCTGTAGACGGATCTCCTAATGCGATTGCGAATGGTTGAGCAGCTGTTTGTTGTAATGAAAATCCTAGTGCCACAATAAATAAACCAACCAGCATGCCAGTAAAAGTATTGGCATTAACTGCTATAATCATTGCAGCAGCACCAACAGCTGAGAACAATAAGCCATATACGATACTCTTTTTATAACCCCATTTTCCAACTAGATCTTTTCCACCCAATGCGCCGTAGGCAAATAATCCAAGCGCACCAATATAATAGGCAAGATAAAATGCAAAATCAATCAACTGACTTTGGAATTGATCAAGTTCAAAATAGTTTTTACAAAATGGGATGAAAACGCTGTTGCCAGCAGCAATAAATCCCCAGAAGAAGAAAACCACAATCAGGGTAGTAAGCGCACCTGTGTTGGTAGGCTGTTTTGTTTGGCTCATAGCATTCGTTTGTTTAAGCGTTTATCGATCCCCCAAAATACTCAATTTTTTTTATCCCTTACTACAAAAAATGATTTATTATAAATAGTATTTAGTAAATTGAAAGCAAAATGATTGCTTCATGCGAATACTTCATGTAAGTGCAGAATGTTACCCTATGGCCAAGGCTGGGGGCTTAGGTGATGTAGTAGGCGCTTTGCCAAAATACCAAAATAAAATTGGGCAGGAAGCAATGGTCGTGATGCCCATGTATAAGACACCGTTTTTGGATAAATCTACATGGGACACGGTACATAAAGGCCACGCGTATATGGGTAGCTGGTATTTTAATTACACTATCATAAAAGAAAGCACCAATCAATTAGGCTATCCTTTGTTTTTGGTGGATATACATGGATTATTAGATCGTCCAAAAATATATGGCTATGAAGATGATGTAGATCGTTTTATAGGATTTCAAATTGCAGTAGCTGATTGGTTAAAAAGTTGGCATGAAGCCCCCGACTTAGTGCATTGTCATGATCATCAAGCAGGATTGTTGCCCTTCATAATGAAGTATTGTTATGATTATCAAAAATTAGCAACTGTAAAAACTATATTAACTATTCATAATGCGCAATACCACGGTTCAATGGGATGGGAGAAATCAACATTGATACCAAGATGGGATACTTGGAAAAGAGGTTTGCTTGAATGGGACGGATGCATTAATTCTTTAGCGACAGGGATTAAGTGTGTTGATAAAGTAACTACTGTAAGCCCAACTTATATGCAGCAATTAAAATACCAATCTAATGGGTTGGAGCCATTGTTTGAATACGAACAAGGTAAATGTGTGGGTATTTTAAATGGGATAGATAATGAAGTTTGGAATCCAGACACAGATCCTTTTGTATCACATCATTTTAATGAAGCAACTTTTTCTACTGAGAAACAAAAAAATAAATTGTTATTGTGCGAGCGGTATCATCTTGATTTTAATAAGCCATTAATTATATTTATAGGAAGGTTAGTGCATGAAAAAGCGGCAGATGTTTTGCCAGGCGCAATACAACATGCATTAGATAAAACTAATGGGGGTGCTAATTTTTTAATGATTGGCGCTGGTGAAACACCCGTTGAATCTGCATTAAACTATTTAGTACAATTGTATCCAGGGGTGTACAATACCTATATTGGATATGATGAAAAGATTGGACATGAAGCATATGCCGGAGCAGATTTTTTATTGATGCCAAGCAGGGTAGAGCCATGTGGATTAAATCAAATGTATGCACTAAGGTATGGAACCATACCAATGGTTAGAGACACAGGTGGCTTGCATGATACCGTCATTGACATGGGAGATGAAGGTGGTTTTGGTATTCGTTTTGTCCATGCCAATGAAGTAGATATTGTTCATGCTATAGAGCGAGCTATTCAAGTATTCCAAGATAAAAAGAGCATGAAAAAGATGATTGAACATGCTATGTCTATAGACCATAGCTGGGAATCAGTTGTTCATGCTTACCAATCTGTTTATGAATCTTATTAATCACAATAATTTATATTGCCATGGCTAATTATGCAAAAAAAGCAGTCTCCATTATTTTAGGAGGTGGTGCTGGATCAAGATTATATCCCCTTACTGCTAGTCGTTCAAAGCCAGCTGTATCTATTGCTGGTAAATATAGATTAGTAGATATTCCAATTAGTAATTGCATCAATAGTAATTTGAATCGAATTTTTGTTTTAACGCAATTCAATTCAGCTTCATTGAATCAACATATCAAGAATACTTATCATTTTAGCGCATTTAGTTCTGGTTTTGTTGATATACTAGCTGCAGAACAAACCCCCGATAATCCTGGATGGTTTCAGGGTACTGCAGATGCGGTAAGGCAATCTTTAAGACATATTCAGAATTTTGATTTCGAATATGTGTTGATTTTAAGTGGGGATCAGTTGTATCAAATGGATTTTAGTAAAATGATGGATGCACATAGAGAGAGTGGTGCTGCATTGACTATCGCTACCATTCCGGTTGGTGAAAGAGATGCACCCGAATTTGGTATTTTAAAATCAAACTCCGAACATGTGATTACCTCTTTTATTGAAAAGCCGAAAAAAGAATTATTGCCAGATTGGGTAAGTGATACAGGAATGGCGATGCAATCTCAAGGGCGTAATTATTTAGCTTCAATGGGCATCTATGTGTTCAATAAAGATATTTTGTATCAATTATTAAACGAGGTACATCCCAATGCAACCGATTTTGGCAAAGAAATTATACCAGACTCTATTTCAAATTACAAAGTATTGAGCTATCAGTATGATGGTTATTGGACTGATATTGGAAATATTTATTCTTTTTTTGAAGCGAATTTGGCATTGACTGACGAAATTCCGCCATTCAATTTATTTGATAGCGCACAAACAGTGTATACAAGACCGAGGATGTTACCTCCTGCAAAAATCAGTGGCACAATTATTAATAAAGCCATTATTGCAGAAGGTTCAATCATTCATGCAAAAGAAATTACACAATCTGTAATTGGTATTAGATCACGTATAGGAAAAGATACCGTTGTAAAGAATTCATACATTATGGGTTGTGATTATTATGAAACAATTGAGCAGATCAATAAAAAAAATGAATTAGGAGAGCCAATATTGGGTATTGGTGAACGTTGTATAATTGAAGACGCGATAGTAGACAAAAATTGTTCTATTGGAAACGATGTGCAGATCAAAGGTGGAGCGCATTTAGAAAAATTTGACCATCCTTTATATACAATCAAGGATAATATTATTGTGATTAAAAAAGGAGCAATTATTCCAAATGGATTTAAAATATAATAGATAATGAGTACAGCATACACAGGGGAAAAAGTCAAAATGAGTTTTTGGCAAATTTGGAATATGTGTTTTGGTTTTTTTGGTATCCAGTTTGGTTGGAGTTTACAAATGGGTAACATGAGTGCGATCTATGAATTTCTCGGTGCAGCTCCTGATGAAATTCCTGGATTATGGTTGGCCGCACCCATGACGGGTTTAATCATTCAACCTATTGTAGGTTATTTTAGTGACCGTACATGGCATCCAAAATTAGGAAGACGACGTCCTTTCTTTTTAATAGGTGCAATACTAAGTTCAGCCTTATTGTTCATCATGCCCAATTCACCAACTGTTTGGATGGCTGCTGGTGCTTTGTGGATTTTAGATTCAAGTATTAATATCACTATGGAGCCATTTAGGGCTTTTGTAGCAGACAATTTAAATGAAAAACAACGCTCTTATGGTTTTGCTATGCAGAGCATGTTTATTGGGTTGGCTTCATTCATTGCCGGATATTTACCTCAGTTGTTGGCCAATTGGTTTGAAGTATCTAGAGATAAAATCAATGGTTCCATACCACAGAATATTTTAATGTCATTTTATATTGGTGGTGCCGTTTTTTTTGTTTCTGTGATGTATACGATTCTTACAAGTAAAGAATATCCTCCTACAAATCCTTTAAAGGAGACACTAGAAGACTCATCTAAAATGGGTATTGCGCAAGAAATAATGCAATCGATCAGACATATGCCTATACAAATGAAAAGATTGGCTTTAGTTAATTTTATCACTTGGCCTGGCTTATTTTTGATGTGGTTTTATTATAGTACAGGAGTCGCTTCACAAATTTTTAATGGTGACCCAACTACTAATAGCGAAGTATACACGATGGGATTAGAGCATGCTAATACAACTTCTGCCATATTGAATTTAGTAACTTTTGGCTTCTCTTTTACTTTACCATATTGGGTAAGTCGAATTGGAAAAAAAATCACCCACACAATTTGTTTATTGATAGGAGGCATGGGTTTAATCTCTGTCTATTTTGTGGAACAGCCTAATATGTTGTATGTGAGTATGGGATTAGTGGGTATTGCATGGGCGTCCATTTTATCTATGCCTTATTCGATGTTAGCAGGTTTTATCCCTGAGCAAAAAATGGGCATTTACATGGGTATTTTTAATTTCTTTATTGTATTACCTGAAATTATAGCTTCCTTATTTTTTGGAAAGATTATGTCCGCTTATTTAAATAATGATCGCTTGGTGGCAGTATTCATAGGAGGCGTGTTGTTGGTTCTTGCAGGACTAGTTTGTGCGCTCATAATAAAAGAAGAAAATAATAATTCTACATCATAAATAAAGTATTTTATAAGATGAATCTTAAGTTTAAAGCAATTAGTTTTTCAATAATTACCCTGTTATTTTTGTCTATCCAGGCATTTGCGACAGAAGCCTATCCAAGTAATTGGTTTGTACAAATGAAATGGAATAAAGTGCAAGTTTTGTTAAGAGATGTTGATGCAGATTTTTCAAAGTCAACTGTTTCTATCAACTATCCAGGTGTAACAGTCCAAAAAATACATCATTTTGAAAATGGACATTATATTGCTGTAGACTTGCTTATAAATAATAACGCCAAACCGGGGGAAGTAAAAATTCAAATCAAAAATGGTGGCCTTGTTACAACACATTCTTGGCCTTTAAAGCAAAGAAGACAAGGTAATGGAATCAAATTTGCACAAGGGGTCAATCAATCAGATTTCATTTATTTTTTAATGCCTGATCGTTTTAGTAATGGTGATCCAAGCAATGATCGTATCGCAGGATTAAAAGATCAATCCTTAAATAGAGACTCCATCTTTTTAAGACATGGTGGTGATTTAAAAGGGGTACAAAACCATTTAGATTACTTACAAAGCTTAGGGGCAACTACTTTATGGATGACACCAATTTTAGAAAACGATATGCCTGACAGAACAGAGCATGGCTATGCTGCAACAAATCATTATGCAGTGGAGAAAAGATTTGGAGGCGAAACTGCTTATTTAGCTTTAAGTGATGCTTTGCATGCAAGAGGGATGAAATTGATACAAGATGCAGTATACAATCATGTGGGACGATTTCATTTTTTAGTACAAGATCCCCCTGCGAAAGATTGGTTACACCAATGGCCTAAATTTACCCAAACAAATTATAAAGACCAACCTGTTTTTGATCCATATGGTGCAATACAGGATAAGAAAAAATTGGCAGACGGTTGGTTTACTACAGAGATGCCTGATGTGAATCATGGCAATGAATTTGTAGCCAATTATTTAATTCAACATGCAATTTGGTCAGTTGAAACTTTTGGTATTGATGGGTGGAGAATTGATACTTATATCTATAACGACTTGGCATTTATGAATCGATGCAATCAGGCTTTAGAAATTGAATATCCTAAAATCACTTCTTTTGGAGAGTGTTGGGTACACGGTACAGCCAATCAAGCTTATTTTGCTCAGAATAATATCAATACCTCTTTTAAAAGTAATTTACAGGGGGTTGCAGATTTTCAAACTTTGTTATATGGTATCCAACCTGCACTAAATGAAAAATTTGGTTGGATGGAGGGAGTAAGTAAGTTATACAATACTTTATCAAATGATTTTTTATACAAGGATCCAACTCGAAATGTCATCTTTTTAGACAACCATGATATGACACGTATTTTATCTCAAGTTGGTGAAAGTATTCCAAAAGTTAAAATAGGTTTAGCATGGTTATTGACTTGTAGAGGCATTCCACAATTATACTATGGCACAGAAGTTTTAATGAAAGGGATTTCTAACCCTGATGGATGGGTTCGTCTAGATTTTCCTGGTGGATGGGATGGTGATAAAAAGAATGCATTTACTAAAGCTGGTTTAACCGCTGAAGAATTAGATATGCTGTTGTACACTCAAAAATTAGGTCAGTTTAGGAAATCATCTAGTGCCATTACAAAGGGCAAGATGATGCAATATTTGCCAAATGAGGGTTTATACGTTTATTTTAGATATGACGATAATCAAACCGTGATGTGTGTTATGAATACAAGCGATCAAGAAAGAAAAGTGAACTTGAGTGAATATAGCGAAAGAACCAACGGTTTTTCTGGGGGAAAAGAAGTAGTTTCAGGCAAGGCCATTGCCCAACAGTTCAATATTCCTGCATTAACTATGCAAGTAATTGAATTAATTAAATAAGATTCATGTCAAAATACGAAACAATACATTTTGTAGATACAGAACAACCTGTATGGAATTATTCTCTTTTTACAGAAGAAGATATTCGTGCTTTTCAACATGGTACGCATTCCACTTTATATAATTTATTTGGCAATAAACAAATTGAAGTGTTAGGTGTGCAGGGGACTTATTTTAGTGTTTGGGCACCCAATGCTACAGCAGTTTTTGTAAAAGGCAATTTTAATGATTGGCGTAATGACACACATCCATTAAAAGTAAGATTAGAATCCTCAGGAATATGGGAAGGTTTTATACCAAATATTGTGCAAGGTGAAGTGTACAAATACCATATTCATGGCTATAAAGGGATGATACTAGATAAGGGCGACCCTTTTGCACATTATTGGGAACTAAGGCCACTGACAGCATCAATCACTTGGCAGACTGCTTATGAATGGAAGGATCAACAATGGCTAGAAGACAGAAAGATAAAAAATAGAACAGATCAGCCTTATTCGGTATACGAAGTTCACTTAGCCAGCTGGATGCGTCCAGATAAATACAACGAAGACAGCTATAATTCTTACACGCAATTGATTGACTTAATGGTTCCTTATGTAAAGGAGATGGGATTTACGCATGTTGAATTTATGCCTGTCATGGAACATCCCTTTGATGGAAGTTGGGGCTACCAGGGAGTTGGTTTTTTTGCGCCCACTTCTAGATTTGGTAACCCGCAAGAATTTGCAGCTTTAGTGGATGCGTTTCATCAAGCAGGTATTGGGGTTATATTGGATTGGGTACCATCCCATTTTCCTTATGATAGTCATGGTTTATTTATGTTTGATGGGGCCAATACTTATGAATATGCAGATATGCGTAAAGGCTATCATCCCGACTGGAATTCATATATTTTTAATTATAAAAGAGGCGAGGTTAAATCTTTCTTAATAAGTAGTGCTAAGTTTTGGTGCGATCAATTTCATATTGATGCATTAAGAGTGGATGCAGTTAGTTCCATGTTAAGATTAGATTATAGTAGAGAAGATGGGGAATGGGAGCCAAATGAATTTGGAGGAAATGGTAATATTGAAGCGATTGAATTCATAAAAGATTTAAATATCACTTTGTATAGAGATTTCCCTGCTATACAAACTATTGCCGAAGAAGCATCGGATTGGCCAGGTATTAGTCAACCCGTTTTTATGGATGGCTTGGGTTTTGGTATGAAATGGATGATGGGTTGGATGCATGACACATTGGATTATTTTAAACTAGATCCAATCATGCGATCTGGCGCTCAAGATAAGTTTAGTTTTTCCATGATGTATTACTATGACGAGCATTTCATGTTGCCATTAAGCCATGACGAAGTGGTTCATGGGAAAAGTCCAATGTTGTATAAAATGCCAGGAGATGAATGGCAGAAATTTGCTAATCTAAGATTGATGTATACCTATATGTTTACGCATCCTGGGGCCAAATTATTATTCATGGGGAATGAATTTGCAGCCACACAGGAATGGGATTATCAATCTGAGTTACAATGGGATTTATTACAACATGTGAGTCATGGTGGTATGAAGTATTGTGTACAGCAGTTAAATGCTTTGTATAAAGCACACCCAGCTCTGTATGAACTGCAATATGATATAGGTGGATTTGAATGGGTTGAAACTAATAAGCGTCAAGAAGGAGTGATCGCATTTAAGCGAAAAGGGAAGGATCCAAATGAAGAAGTTTTGGTGGTTTTTAATATGACCCCTGTGCCAAGACACCAGTTTCCTATTCATGTTTATGGTAAATCTACATGGAAAGAAATTTTCAATAGTGATGACCAGTCCTATTGGGGTGTAGGCGATTTATATAATAAAGAAGTTAATGGCATCTCGGTAGATGGCACGAACAAATGGCAGGTATTGCATTTAGAATTGCCTGCATTGGCTGCAATAGTATTGAAATAAAAAAAGCCACTCCTGATAAGAGTGGCTTTTTTTATCGTGTAAAAATTGATTAGAATAATCCACCTTTTTTCAAAGTTGTTTTTCCTTCACCAATTTTAAAGCCGTTGTGGTATACTTCAACTAAATATTCACCTTCTACAAACTTAGAAGCTTGCTTTACATCATAGCTAACTGGTAATACAGCATTTTGAACATATTGTACTGCAATTTTATTTGCATAGGCTTTAGTGCCATCTTCTCTAGTGTTTATTTTGCCACCTTCAGTGAAAATCGAACCATTAGGAGCAGTGATACAAACATATAAGTCTTGTGTTCCGGAAGGGGTAATTTTGTTTTTGTCAATTTGGAAAGACAAGCGAATCGTATTTGCACGTTTTGCAGACTTAGTTACTCTTTCAGAACCGTCTTCTTTAACTCTCACTGCTTGTATGCTAAAGGCAGAAGCATGTAAAGTAGAACCTAAATCTTGTAATCTTTCTTTTTCTTTAGTTGTTGCAGTTAAGTTGGTGTTCAAATTGGTATTTTCAGTTGTTAAATTTTCGTTCTTCACTGTCAATACTTTATTTTCTTCTTGTGCTTTTGCTAAATCAGTTAACAATCCAGCAACTTTGCCGTTCAATTCAGCAATCATAGACTTAGCTTCTGCTAATTCTTTATCTGATGCATTCTTTTTACGTAAGATACTGCTGATATCTGTCTTTAATTTTTGGATATCGTTTGACTTGGTCAATAAATCACCTTGTAATTGAGTGTTTTGTTGTGTCAATGAATCTGCTTTTGCAGAAACGGCAATAAAATCAGCTTGAATTGCATTCTTTGCACTATCTAAGTTACTAACTTGTGTAGTATAGTTGTTGATTATTTCAGTCTTAGAAGTGCTGAAATAGATCCAAGAACCAATAAGGGCAACCACTAATACGCCGATTAAAATTTTGCCTCCGTTACCAGAATTTTCGTTGCTCATAATAAAATCTATTTATTTATTTGTCACAAGATATAAAAAAAATAGGAATCCTGTATATCTTTGGTCATGCCTATCTCCAAAATTTTATCTAATTGGAAAAACAATGTCTTTGATGCCGTTTATTGGTTAGAGGGAGAAGAGTCATTTTATATTGATCAAGTAGTGCATTATGCAGAACATAAGTTACTGTCTGACGCTGATCAGGCCTTTAATTTAACTGTGTTTTATGGTAAAGATGCTGATTGGACCGAAGTAATGAACGCTTGTAAGCGCTATCCAGTTTTTGCTGAAAGACAAGTCGTTATTATTAAAGAGGCACAGCACATGAGCTCATTGGAGAAGCTAGTAGCTTATATTGAAAATCCACTTGCTTCAACTATCCTAGTAATTGCACATAAAGAAAAAAATGTAGATGGTCGTTCGGCACTTGCAAAGCTTTTGAAAACGAAAGCGGTTGTAGTTAGTACCAAAAAAATGTATGACAATAAATTGCCAGAATGGGTGAATCAATGGGTGTCAGAAAATGGCTATCAGATAAGTCCTAAGGCGGTTCAAATTATTGTAGATCATATTGGCAATGATTTAAGCAGAATAAAAAATGAGTTGGAAAAGTTGATGGTCAACTTAGCAGATCGGAAAAAAATCACCGAAGAAGATATTGAAAAATATATAGGTATCAGTAAAGAATACAATGCATTTGAATTTCAAGATGCGATTGCTCATAAAAAATTCTCAAAAGCAATTCAGATGATTCAATATTTTGAATCTAATCATAAAGCTGCACCTATCCAATTGATTCTGCCAACTTTATATGGCTTCTTTAGTAAATTATATGCAGTCTATGGACTAGGAACAAATGACGAAAAAAGAATCATGGCTGAAGTAGGGTTGAATTTTTTTTCAATCAAAAATACGATGGCTGCAACAAGACATTATAATTATGCAAAAGTGGAGCAGATTCTTTTATTGATCCACGAATATAATCTTCGTGTTTTAGGCATCAATGATGCAAGTAATACTGATGCGGATTTATTAAAGGAGTTGGTGGTTAAAATTATGTCTTAGTTAAATAATTTACAACTGTATTGTTTAGGCTATTTGTATTTAGCTAGTAACGAAGTAGCTGTTATCTTATCTTGATGTAATTGGCTTTTTAATGCATCTAATCCATTGAACTTCACTTCGCCTCTAATAAATTCATAGACCATCACTGTAATGTATTGCTCATATATATCTTGGTCGAAATCGAATATATTGACTTCAATTACTTTCTTTTGGCCATCAACTGTTGGACGAATACCAATATTCATCATGCCACTCAAAGCTTTGTTGTCTGAACAAGCTCCTTTGATTTTTACAGCATATACGCCATTTGCGGGAATCAACTTTTCTTCATCATTGATGTGTAAGTTAGCCGTTGGATAGCCAATGGTTCTGCCTATTTGATTGCCTCTCACCACAAAACCTTCAAAGTAATATGGATAACCTAATAAGTCATTTGCTTTAGCAATTTTTTGTTCAGAAATATAATTTCTAATTAAAGTAGAACTAATAATTTCATTATTGACTAATTGTTCATTGATTTCTTCCACCTTAAAATTCAATTTTTCGCCCATACTTTTTAGCAATGTAATGTTGCCGTTCCTGCCTTTACCAAAATGATGGTCATAACCAACTATGACCGTATTTGGCTTAAAATGGTGGTGTAAAAATTCTTCTACATACTGCTCTGCAGACATATTTGAGAAGTTATAATTGAAATCAATAATCACCAAATGGTCAACCCCGGCAGCCTCTAACAAATGGATCCTTTCTTTAATATTGCTTAACTGCTTAATTTCTCCAGGAACAGATGAAATGACTTTTCTAGGGTGAGGATGAAATGTGATGATAATGGTTTCTCCATGTGCTTCTTGGGCCAGTTGTTTCATTCTTTTAATGATTTGCTGATGCCCTTTATGCACACCATCAAAGGCACCCATTGTTACAATGGCGTCTTTAAACTGGGGCAGGGAAGCTAAATCATAATGAACTTTCATCTTCATGTTGTAAATGTGGCACAAATGTAAAACAATTGTACCTTTGTTGTAAATCAATTTACAATTATGTCATTGTATGCCCAGCGCGGTGTCTCCGCTCAAAAAGAAGAAGTTCATGCTGCTATTCAGAATTTAGACCAGGGCTTGTATCCAAATGCTTTTTGTAAATTATATGCTGATTATTTAGGTGGTAGTGCAGAACATATCAATATAATGCATGCAGATGGTGCAGGTACAAAAAGCATCCTTGCTTATTTATATTGGAAAGAAACTGGAGACCTGTCTGTTTGGAAAGGGATAGCACAAGATGCCATAGCCATGAATTTAGATGATTTATTATGTGTAGGCATATATGATCAAATTTTATTTTCTTCTACCATAGATCGTAATAAATTATTGATTACTGGAGAAGTAATTAGTCAGGTGATCAATGGTACACAAGATTTTTTTAACACTTTAAAAAAGTTCGGCGTACAAATTGCATTCTTAGGAGGAGAAACGGCAGATGTGGGTGATGTGGTTAGGACGATTGCAGTCAATGGGACAATGACAGCTAGGTGGCCAAAATCTAAATTAATCACCAATGACTTGATCGCACCAGGGCAGGTGATTGTAGGTTTTTCTAGTTTTGGGAAAGCCAATTATGAAACGGAGTATAATAGCGGCCTAGGAAGTAATGGTTTGACTAGTGCTAGACATGATGTTTTATCACACGATTATGCAACAGCCTTTCCAGAATCATTTGAACCAACATTGAAAGATGAAGTGGTCTATCTTGGAAAAAATAAAATGACAGACAAAATAACTATTGATGGATTTGGTGAGATAAGTGTAGGTAAATTATTATTGAGTCCTACACGCACTTATGCACCTTTAGTAAAAGCTATTTTGACAGCACACTTTGATGCGGTGAAGGGTATGATCCATTGCAGTGGTGGAGGCCAAACTAAGTGCATGAAATATTTGCCAGGAAATATGCGTATTGTAAAAAACAATTTATTTGAAGCACCGCCAATATTTAAATTAATTCAAGCGAATTCTGGCGCCAATATAAAAGAGATGTACCAGGTATTTAATATGGGACACCGTCTTGAAATTTTTACGGATGCTGCTTCTGCAGAAAATATGATTGAGATTGCTAGGGATCTTGGTATTGAAGCGCAGATTATAGGTCACGTGGAAGCTGCTGAACACAAAGAATTGGTTTTAGAAGGAAGTTTTGGAAAGGAAGTATTTAGCTATTAATTTTAATCTATTAACAAGAACAATATGAGTGAAATTGTCGTACAAATTGAGCATGCAAATATTTACCAGAGTGGCAATCTTATTTTACAAGATGTCAACTTGAATGTGCAAAAAGGGGAGTTTGTTTATCTAGTTGGTAAAACAGGCACGGGTAAAAGTAGCTTATTAAAAACCTTGTACGGTGAACTTACCTTAACAGAAGGTGTAGGTAATGTGGTTGGTTTTAATCTAAAAGAGATGGATTGGAAAAAACTTCCCTTTTTAAGAAGGAATTTAGGTGTTGTTTTCCAAGATTTTCAATTGTTGACAGATAGAAACGTCAACGAAAATTTAAGATTTGTATTAAAAGCTACTGGTTGGCAGGACGAGCAGTTAATACAGCAAAAAATTGATGACGTTTTGACTAAAGTGGGGCTTCAAAATAAGGGTTTTAAAATGACTTATGAGATGAGTGGAGGGGAGCAACAAAGAGTAGATATCGCTAGAGCTTTGCTTAACTCACCAAAATTGATCCTTGCAGACGAGCCTACGGGTAGTCTTGACCCTGAAACCAGCGATGAAATCATGCAATTATTGTTCCAAATTGCCAAAGAAGATGGTACAGCCATTGTGATGGCTACCCATGATTATATAGTGGTGAACAAGTTCCCTTCCCGCACCTTAAGCACGGAAGGTGGGCGTCTGGTTGAAAAGGGCTAGTTTTTCTCCACAATTCACCCCAAAAAGCCTATTTCCCCTTGACTTTTCCACCCTTTTTTCTTATGTTCGCAGACAATTTAAAGCGTTACAAAAGTGAGATTAAAGTCATTAGAAATCAAGGGGTTCAAGAGTTTTGCTGATAAAACCATTGTCAGTTTTGACGAGGGTATAACGGGTATTATTGGACCAAACGGTTGCGGTAAAAGTAATATTATTGATAGTATTAGATGGGTGATTGGAGAATCTAAGATTTCAGCACTAAGATCTGAGAATTTAGATTCATTGGTTTTCAATGGATCTAAAACTAGAAATGCTAGTAGTATGGCGGAAGTTAGTTTAACTTTCGAGAATACTAAAAATTTATTGCCTACAGAATTTAGCACCATTACGGTGACACGTCGTTATTATAAAAATGGTGAAAGTGAGTATCGTTTGAATGATGTGTCTTGTCGTTTAAAAGACATCCACAATTTATTCATGGATACAGGGGTGAGTACAGATAGCTATGCCATTATTGAATTAGGTATGGTGGATGACATTATCAAAGATAAAGATAATAGTCGTCGTAAAATGTTAGAACAAGCAGCTGGGATTACCATTTACAAAACAAGAAAGAAAGAAGCGAAGAACAAGTTAGATGCAACAGAGCAAGATTTATCTCGTATCGAGGATTTATTATTTGAGATCAATAATCAATTAAAAACTTTAGAGAATCAAGCAAAGAAGGCAGAGAAATACTTTGAGATCAAAAAGGATTACAAAGAAACTGCGATTGAGTTAGCGATTGCATCTTTAGAAGGCTTTAATCTAACTTATAAAGAATTAACGGAGCAACAAGAAGCTGAAACTGACAAGAAATTCCAATTAGAGGCAACCATTGCTTTAGAAGAAGCTGCACTAGAACAAGAGCGAGTGGTATTCATTGAAAAAGAGAAAGGATTGCAGACTATGCAACACGAGTTTAACGAGATGTTGCAGAAATTAAGAACTAAAGAAAACGATAAGAGTTTAGCTGCACAGCGATTAGACTATTTGAATGATAAAGAAAAGGGGTTGCAAGAATTTTTAGAAAGAGCAGAAGGACAATTAAAAACTATTGGAGATTCAATTGAGTATACAAAATTGCAAGTGATAGACGAAGAGCAGTTGTATAATGATTTTAAAAATAGAGTAGAACAATCTCATATTGAATTAACGAATAAGCGTGCACAATTTGATGATCAAAGAACTGTATTAGACGGACTACGTCAGCAGTTTGGTCAAATACAAAGAAATCAATTTGAGGCAGAGAAAAAAGTGGCGGTATCAGATACTTCAATTCAGAATATACAAAGGAGTCAGCATCAATTAGATGAAGAGCAATTGTATAGAGCGGAGCAAGTAGCCGAATTGACTCAACAGTTAGCGACTAAAGAAGCTGAATTAGCTGCTAGTAAAGCGCATTTAGTTGAATTGCAAGCACAACATGAAAAAGCAAAAGCCAATATTTTTGAAACACAAGAGCAACTTGAAATTTTAAGAACAAAATTAGCTGAGCAATCAAGAATATTGGATGCTAAGAAAAACGAATACGATTTATTAAAGAGTTTAGTTGACTCAATGGAAGGCTATCCAGAGAGTGTAAAATTCTTACATAAAAATACTGGATGGAATCATAATGCGCCCATCCTGTCAGATATTTTATATGTGCAGGAATCATATCGCACAGCAGTGGAAAATGTATTAGAGCCTTATTTGAATTATTACGTAGTAAATAATTTAAAAGAAGGGATGCAAGCTGTTCAGTTGTTAGATGAAAATAAAAAAGGCAAGGCCAATTTCTTTTTACTCGATCAATTAAATGGTGCAAAAGCAGAGTCTGCACCATCTAATACAATTGCAGCCTTATCAGTGATTGAAATCGACCCACAATATGCTGCTTTGGCCAATCATTTATTGGGTAATGTATTCATTGCTGAAAATGAAGCTGCTTTAGAAGCAAATTCAACAGGCATTATCTTAGAGAAGACCGGAAAGTATGTGAAAGGTAAATTCACCTTGACTGGAGGGAGCGTTGGATTATTTGAAGGGAAGAAAATTGGCCGCGCTAAGAACTTAGAAAAATTATTGGAAGACATTCAAGTACAAGAGAATGTAGTGAATGACTTAAAGGCGCAAATACAAGTAAAGCATGATTCAGTAATGCAGTTCAATGAATTGTTGAAAGAACAAGAAATTAGAACAACAGAACAAAATGTGAACCGTTTAATCAATGATGTATTTGCAAATAAAAACAGATTAGAGAATTTGCAATCTGCTCAAGTGGCTGCTGTAGCAAAATTAGCAGATTTGGCAGAAAAGGTTGCACATGAACATGCCTTAATTGGTGACACAAGAACACAATTGACTGAATTGAATGCTTCATTGCAAGCAACACAAGCTCAATTAGGCGATATTGAATTGGCTTACCAAGCTGCAGAGCAAGCGTATCATTTAGCATCTGGCGAATTCAATGAAATGAATTTACAATTGACTAAGCAACAAAGTAAGATTGAAGCTTTGCAACAAGAAGTAATTTTCAAGGGCAATCAATTAAATGATTTACATGCTCAAATTCAAACCAATACGACTCAATTGACCGAGGCGTCTACCTCTATTGTAGAAAGTAGAACACAATTAGAATCGATTGATAGTGAATTAGTTGAATTGTTAAGAAATAAGGAAGCAGAAGAATTAAAATTAAACGAAGCCGATCAGGCTTATTATACTTTACGTACCGCTTTACAAGAGAAAGAAAGTACTTTAAGACTCCAAGTGAAATCTAAGGAGTTAATGGATCAATTGATCAATGAGATTAAAGATAAATTAAACAACCTTAAATTACAATTGGCAGGAACAAAAGAAAGATTAAGTGTGGAGTTTAAAGTGGAATTAGAGGAGATTTTAGATCTTGGTAGACAAACCGAAGCAACACTTGAAGAATTGCAAGCCGATGTAGAAAAGATGAAGAAGCGTTTGGAGAACATGGGTGAAGTGAATCCAACAGCGATTGAAGCTTACACTGAAATGAAGAAACGTTATGATTTCATCTTAGAGCAAAAGAATGACTTAGTAACTGCGAAAGAAAGTTTATTGTTGACCATTCAAGAAGTAGAAGCAACAGCGAACCAAGCTTTCTTAGAAACGTACAACACAGCAAGAGAGAATTTCCAGAAAGTATTTAAAGCATTGTTTACAGAAGAAGATTCTTGTGACTTGGTCTTAGTAGACCCAACAAACCTTGCAGAAACTGCAGTGGAGATTGTAGCTAAGCCTAAAGGGAAGCGTCCTTCTTCTATCACACAGTTGAGTGGAGGAGAGCGAACTTTAACAGCAACAGCCATGTTGTTCGCAATTTACTTAATCAAGCCAGCACCATTCTGTATCTTGGATGAGGTTGATGCACCATTAGATGACGCCAACGTAGGCAAGTTCACACAAATGATCCAGAAGTTCTCTGACAACTCACAGTTCATTATCGTAACACACAACAAGCAAACAATGAGTGCAGTAGATGTGATCTATGGTGTGACTATGCAAGAGCCAGGGGTGAGTAAATTAGTGCCGGTAGATTTTAGAAGTTTAACTAATTAATATATTTATAAATTAGCTTTAAGAGTCCTCGTGAGCAATTGCGGGGGCTCTTTTACTTTCATGCAATACTTTAATAAATACCATTGATTAAATCAGTCCTTATATTATTCATTGCATGTTTCATGGTTTACTTGCCTTTTAGTAGAACGCCTGATTATTTTGACAGTGATACTACGCCTGCTTTAATCGAAGTCAAAGAAGGTAGGGTAGCTGCTGTATTTAATGAGTCAGGAAAGACCTATCGAGTGCCATTGGATCAAAAAAAATTTCAATCAAGGATTGGAACAAGAATTGAGATCAGGTATGAGTTAAGTGCACCTGAACATGCTAAAGTCAATCAATTAATGGGGTATTGGTTAGAGCCAAAAGAATTATTAGGAGCGTTTAGTATCCTGATCATATTACTTATTGCTGCTTATGCCACAACACATCGTCCAGATGCTGCTGCATTGAAAGAACAGATTGATTTTAAGAAAGAAGACACAGGGAAGTATGTGTAATTATTTAGCTAGATAACGCTTAATATCTTTCTCGATGTCGCGGTTCTTGATGGTTTCGCGTTTGTCATATTCTTTCTTGCCGCGTCCAATTCCGATTTCCATTTTAGCGTAATGTTTATCATTAAAGAAAATGCGCAAAGGAACAATAGTGAATCCTTTTTCTTTTGTTTTGGCTTCAATCTTTTTTAATTCTCTAGCAGTCAATAAAAGTTTGCGATCATGTACTTCGATATGGTTATTCTTATTACCATGAGAGTAGGCGTTAATGAATAAAGACCTTACCCAAAGCTCACCTTTATCAAAGAAACAGAAGGAATCATTGAAGCTTACTTTGCCGGCACGTATAGATTTAACTTCAGTACCCATCAATACGATTCCTGCCACATATTTGTCTTCTATCTGGTAGTTGAAATAGGCTTGCCTATTGTTTAATTCTATTGACTTAGGTGCTTTCGCCATAAAAAAATATCCCGATGTACAACACCGGGATACAAAAGTACTATTTAAAATTGATTTTGATTTGGCATTAGTTTCTGAACATAAAAGCAACTTCTGCTAATTTGTTTTTCAAATCCTTTCTATCTACAATGAAATCTAAGAATCCATGCTCTAATAAGAATTCAGAACGTTGAAAACCTGGAGGCAAATCTTTTTTGATGGTTTCTTTAATCACCCTTGGGCCAGCAAATCCAATTAAAGCTCCTGGTTCTGCAATATTGATATCACCTAACATACCGAAGCTGGCAGAAATTCCACCAAAAGTAGGATCTGTGAGTAAAGAAATGAAGGGCAATTTAGCGTCACTTAATTGAGACAATTTGCCACTTGTTTTGGCCAATTGCATCAAACTAAATGCACTTTCCATCATACGTGCACCACCACTTTTGCTAATCACTAAGAAGGGTAGTTTATGTTCAATACAATAGTCTACCGATCGGCTAAATTTCTCACCCATTACACTTCCAAGTGATCCACCAATGAATTCAAAATCCATACAAGCAACAACATAACCTTCGCTATTCATTTTGCCTACACCAACGCGCATTGAATCTTTCAAATCTGTTTTAGCATGGATCTCATCTAAACGTTTTTGGTAATTCTTAAGGTCAGTAAAATTAAGGGCATCCTTACTTTTGATTTCATCAAAAAGGACTGTGTATTCATTGTTGTCAAAAAGTATATCAAAATACTCATCACTACCAATACGATGATGGTAGTTACAGTTGCCACAGATATACAAATGTTCCTTTAATTCTGAACTTGTACAAATATGATTACAATTAGGACACTTCGTCCATAATCCTTCTGGCGTTTCTTTTTTGTCTGCTGTAGAAGTGGTAATACCTTTTCTTAGTCTCTTAAACCATCTCGATTTTCCTGCTTCTGTATTAGTGGCTTCGTCGCCAGTCAAATTCAGGTCAATGTCTTCTTCTCTATTTCGCATGTGGTTGACTTTAGTTAAGCAATCGTTATACTATTGGCCATCTTTTAGAAACGAGTATTACGCGTTTCTGTTGATACAATTTAAATCGTCAAATGACTGTTCTAAACGTTTGATGAAAGACTCTTCGCCTTTTCTTAACCAAACTCTAGGGTCATAATATTTCTTATTTGGCTTTTCTGCACCCTCTGGATTGCCCAATTGAGTTTGTAGATAAGCTTCATTCTTTTTGTAGTATCCTAGAACACCTTCCCAGAATGCCCACTGCAAATCAGTATCTAAGTTCATTTTGATTGCTCCATATCCAATTGCTTCTCTAATTTGATTTTGAGGAGAACCAGATCCGCCATGGAACACAAAGTAAACAGGCTTAGGTGCTGTGCCCATTGTTTTTTCAATATGCAATTGGCTATTGTGTAAAATTTCTGGCTTTAATTCAACATTACCCGGACTATATACACCATGCACATTACCAAAAGCAGCAGCCACAGTAAATAAGTTGCCTACTTTACCTAATTCAGTATAGGCATAAGCAACGTGTTCAGGTTGTGTATATAATTTATCATTTTCAACGCCGCTATTATCAACACCATCTTCTTCACCACCTGTCACCCCTAATTCAATTTCAATGCCCATTCCTAATGGCGCCATGCGTTTGAAAAATTCAACAGAGGTTTGGATATTCTCTTCGATAGGTTCTTCAGATAAATCCAACATATGAGAACTGAACAAAGGCTGTCCATGTAATTTATGGTATTTCTCGCTTTCATCAATTAAAGCGCTAATCCAAGGCAACCATTTTTTAGAAGCATGATCAGTATGAAGAACAACAGGCACATCATAAAACTTAGCTACCTGGTGTACATGTAATGCACCTGCTATTGCACCTTGGATATTTGCTTGTAAATTGTCATTTGGCATGCCCTTACCCGCAATGAATTGAGCACCACCATTTGAGAACTGAATGATGATTGGAGACTTTACTTTTGCGGCTGTTTCAATTGCTGCATTGATCGTGTCTGTACCGGTAGTGTTTACTGCAGGAATAGCAAAATTATTCGCTTTAGCATCATTGTACAATGCTTCTAATTCTTTACCGTATAAAACACCCGATCTGTACTTATTCATAGTTTAATTATTGAGTAACAAATATACAATTTAAGACCCAAACACGTGTTAGCTAAACCTTTATTCCAACTTTAATTTAGTCTATAAATCCTTTTGATTTCATCCAATCGTCATTGTACACTTTGCCAACATAACGGCTACCATGGTCATGAAATATACAGACAACTATATCGGTTGGTTTTAGTTTATCTTTAAGTTGAGTAAGTCCTTGAAAACAACTTCCAGCAGAATAACCACAAAATAAACCTTCTTCTTTTGCGAGTCTTCTGGTCATCAGTGCACCTTCTTTATCTGCAACTTGTTCAAAATGATCAATCACAGACATATCATAGTTGGCTGGTACAAAATCTTCGCCAAAACCTTCAGCAATATAAGGTTTTACATAGGCCATGTCAATTTCGCCTGTTTGAAAATAGTGGGTCAACAAAGAACCAATTGGGTCAATGGCCCAAACCTGAATGGTTGGATTTTGTTCTTTTAAATATTTTGCTGTTCCAGTGATCGTTCCACCTGTTCCTGCAGTGCAAACTAAATGAGTGATTTTTCCTTCCGTTTGACGCCAAATTTCTGGACCAGTGGTTTCATAATGTGCTTGCCTGTTGGCTAGATTATCATACTGATTAAAAAAATAAGAATTGGGTATTTCAGCCGCTAGTTTTCTGGCAACAGAATAATAACTCGCAGGATCTTCAGGAGCTACATTGGTAGGGCACACTATCACTTCGGCACCCACTGCTCTTAAGATATCCATCTTCTCTTTGCTCTGTTTATCTGTTGTAGTAAAAATGCATTTGTAGCCTTTAACCACTGCAGCTAAAGCTAAGCCCATTCCTGTATTGCCACTGGTACATTCAATGATCGTACCACCTGGTTTTAATTTACCTTCTGCTTCTGCTACTTCAACCATTTTCAAGGCCATTCTATCTTTAATAGAATTACCTGGATTAAAGTAGTCCACTTTTGCTAAGATGGTTCCTGGAACATCCGCACTGATTTTATTTAAACGAATCAAAGGCGTATTGCCAATGGTGTCTAATACATTGTTTAACCACATAAAAAGGGTTGCTTTTATTCGTGGTGAAATTAAGTTAAAATACCTAAAAACTAAAGGATGTTAGCGAAATTGCTTGTAATGATTTCGCAGAATTTAGTGTTGATCATTTTTTCTGCTAAAGCAATCATATTAGAAAAAGCTTTTGCATTGCTGATGCCATGACCAATGATCACAGGCTTGTTCACGCCTAAAACAGGGGTGCCGCCATAGTTTTCGAAATGGAAACGTCCAAAGAAGGCGTCATTGCTCAAACCTTGGTGTGCAGCAGCCTCATACATGGCTTCTGCGGTCTTTAAAATAATATTACCGGTGAATCCATCACAAACAATGACATCGGCTTTGTCGTTAAAAACATCTCGACCTTCCACATTGCCTATAAATCGAATACCTGTGTTTTCTTTTAAAAGAGGATAGGTTGCTTGCGCTAAAAGATTGCCCTTGCCTTCTTCTTCGCCTACATTTAATAAGCCCACTGTTGGGGCATCGATATTTAAAATATGCTTTGCATACAAATTACCTAAAATGGCAAATTGATTCAATTGTTCTGGCTTACAATCTGCGTTCAAGCCAACATCTACAAGGAGTCCAGTTTTGCCACTTAATTTTGGTAAAAGGGTAGCGATAGTGGGTCTTAATACGCCCTTAATAGGCTTGATGCTAAACATCGCACCTACTAACATGGCACCTGTGTTGCCAGCACTTAAGAAAGCGTCAATCTTACCTTCTGCTAAATAACGAAAGCCAATAGCAATGGATGAGTTTGGCTTTTCTTTTAAAGCTTTAGTAGGATGTTCATGGTATCCAATTACTTCTGGTGCATCTACCAAATGCAAAAAAGGTGAAGCAATCCCGTGTTGTTGAAAGAGTGCTTCCAACTGGGTTGCATCACCTAAGCAAAATAAATTGTGTTGCGAATTGGATAAATAAAGTTGAACGCCTTTAACAGCTTCAAGTGGTGCAAAATCACCACCCATCATATCTATACCAATATTCATTTTATTGGGACTATTATGCTTTTAAAGGTGCTTTCTCAGCTACTAATTTACCTTTGTAGTATAATTTTCCTTCTTGAACGTGCGCACGATGACGAACGTGGATTTCTCCTGTTGTACCATCTTTGCTTAAAGTTACTTCTTGAGCAACATAGTGTGTTCTTCTTTTAGCGCTACGTTGTTGTGAGTGTCTGCGTTTAGGATTAGGCATCTCTTATTTTTTAAATTTTTAATCTATTTTATTTTTTATTCTAACTCTTAGTTTTAGTCATTTAGATTTTTAAACTGATCAAGTCCTTTCCAAATATCCTTTGATGGTGATTCGGTAGAAGTGTTTTCATTAAAGAAATTGAGCTGGTCTATTACTGCTTGATTACAGGTAGATTTACCTTTATCATCTAATTTACAGATATGCTGTAAGGGGATGCTAAGGTTAATAAACTCGTAAATCCAATTCGCAATAGACAAGTGACTTTCGTTACGGTCTAAGTAAAAGATATCTGGGTCTTCCTCTTCACTGTTCATCTTATCGGCGTCATCAACTAGTTTTACTACTAGGTCAAATTCGTCCCAAAGTTGAACGGTAATTGGATTCCCGCATCGATCACATAGGGTATCAATTGTCCCGTCAATATCAAAATGTAATTGCATAAAACCTGAGTGTTTGTCCAAAAGGAGTCTTACTTTGGTCTGGCAATTACTGAAATCTTGTGGTCCAAAATCTAAAAAGAACTGATCCTCAATACGGTATTCAAACTCATGTTCACCGGCAGTTAAGCCCACAAATGGAATTTCAAATGACCTGTTATGGCCCATAACCGTACTTTAAGGGTTGCAAAGTTAGTAAAAATAGGTCAAAAGACAAAGTTTATACTAATTTTACTAGATAATTATTCTATAACAAATGTATCGATTTAGACCGGTAATTGCCAAGATCATTTTACCCTCCATTTGGTTGTTTTTGTTTGGATTGTGCTTGTTGTTTTCCTATTATCCATCATTGATTGCTCAATATTATACACAAGGGTTGTTTAGGTATTGGACACTTGGGCTTCGTTATGTGACTGGAGGGGTCCCATTTGCACTAGGCGAATTAGTTTACATAATTATCATTATTATATTGATTATCAATATAATAAAATATTTTATTTCATTAAAAAATTTCAATCAAACTATTCTTAAGTTACGCTTTTTAATGATCAAATTTACCTGGCTTATAATAAAATTATTCGTGATTTTTGAGTTGATTTGGGGCTTGAATTATCTTCAACCTGGACCCACAAAATCATTTGGTTTAACAGTCCATCCTCCTAAAAATGCGCAAATTGCATTAGCTGAAGTGAGTGCTTTAACTTATGAATTAATTCTTGAGCTCAACAAGGCAAAGGTTGAATTGTCAGAAACGAAGCAACAAAAATTAGAATTGGATCAACAGATCAAGGCCGTTCAGGTGGCCTATACCAAAGCTGCTTCAGATAGAAAGTTTTTGATGTATCAATTTCCTAATATTAAAAAAGCAATTTTCCCTAATTGGGGTGATTATATTGGTTATTTAGCTTTTTATCAACCTGTTACAGGAGAGGCAATCCTTCGTGCTGATTTACCTATTTTGACGCAACCATATACTATTGCACATGAAATAGCTCATCAGTTAGGTTATGCCTCTGAAACGGAGGCTAATTTTATTGCCTATGTGGTCGCAGTCGAACAGGGAGACCCTGCTTTAAAATATTCCATGTTATTGCAAATGTTTTCCTATGCACAAGATGCGCAATTATTTTTAATAGCTGGGTCCAAGGGTTTTGATGCTTGGAAAGCGCAGATTGAGCAAAACAAGACTTTATTGTCACCAGACGTTAGAAAAGATCGCGCCTCTATTACCGCGTTTTTTGCTGCAAGAGCAGGGAAGCAAATACAAACATCATCAAAACTGTATGACCAATTTTTAAAATGGAATCAACAAGCTGCAGGGTTAGCCAGCTACCAAGACGTGTTGAAATGGGTGAGGGCGTATCGAATTAAAACTGGTTCTTCCACATCATACTCTCAATAGGCTTCTCAGGTTGGCCACTATATTTAGCATTTGCTTTTTTATTGTAGCTCACTTCAATTTCACCGTCCACTGGGAAGTAAATTAATTGCCCAATGGGCATGCCTTTGTACACGCGAACAGGTTGTTTTACAGAGATTTCTAGCGTCCAATATCCACAGAAACCAACATCTCCTTTACCAGCAGTAGCATGGATATCAATTCCTAAACGGCCAGTAGAAGACTTGCCTTCTAAAAAAGGAACATGTGCATGGGTTTCAGTATATTCTAGTGTAACGCCTAAATAAAAACCTGTAGGCTCTAATACAAATCCTTCATCAGGAATTTCAAAATAAGTGATGGTATTATGCGCCTTGGCATCTAACACGGCATTGTCATAGGTCGCTAACCACTTACCCAGATGCACGTCGTAACTATTGCTTCCTAAATCCTTACGGTGGTATGGTTCAATTTTAATGGTGCCTTTCTCTATTTCCTCTAGTATACGTCTATCTGATAATATCATCTTTATCTATTTATGTTTATTTTCGGTCTTTAAAACCGAGCGCAATCTAAATCAAAATGCCTTTCTTTTATCAACAAAATATTAACGAGACAGCTCATTTAGCCATTTGGTCTATTCAAGAACCTGCTTCTTTTTTCGAGACAGATATTCAGTTAGCTTCACCTATAGCCAATGAGGAAAGAAAAATTCAACATTTAGCAGTCCGCCTTTTATTCAAATTAATGATGCCAGAGGTGGATTTAAGCCAGTTGGTGATGGCAGATAATGGGAAGCCCTATTTAATAGGTTTACCATTTCATTTTTCCTTTTCACACTGTAAGGGTTATGCAGCTTGCGCGGTAGATTACCAACAATCCATTGGCATAGATATTGAAATCATCCATCCACGTATTGCAAAAGTGGCCCATAAATTTTTGAATGACCAGGAAAAAGCAATGTTGATAGGTTTAGATGAACCAACGCAATTGAATCAATTGGCATTTTTATGGGCAGCTAAAGAAGCCATGTACAAACAGCATGAGCAATTGGGAATTGACTTTGCAAAAGATTTTAATATCCTCGAATTAACCAACGGTGATAGGGGAACAGTGCCGGCTCAGATTTTACACAAAGGAAATCAAGTAGATGTAAATTTGGATTACCATTTTGGTGTCGATTATATCTGTGTGACCTGCTATATTTAATTACTCTTCTAGACCTAGCGTTTCATCGTCTTCAAGTAAATCCAAATGAATGGCATCTGCACCTGCGATACCTTCAATGGAACCTTTGATATGCATGGCATTTAGTAATACTTTCTCCAACTGCTTCTCTCTTGCTTTCCAAAGTTTTTCCATTGCATCTCTTTCTTTTTGGATGCTTGAACGCATTTGTCTGAATCCTTCACCCACTGCTTTCCACTGTTCACTGAATTCATTACTGGTTAAATAGTCATAAAGGAAGCTCATTTTATCACCTTTATTGACCTGGCTCTTTTTTGTATCGAAGATTTTGAGTAGGGCATTCCTTAACAATAAGGCCACGCTTTTTACTTCTTGGAAAGAACAGATATAGACCCCGTCTTTTTCACCAAAGCGGTCCAGCTCCTTCGGAAAAGTCTGTGTGACAATCACAGCAATGTCCGCACCCTGGCTGCGCATATCTGCTTTTAATTTATCAATCCATTCTTGGTTAAAGTCTTTGGTTCGCTTGCTTTCGTAAATGATTTTGCCTGCTTCTTGTCCTAAGCTATTGCGCACTAACTGAATACAATCTGCTCCGCGAACACCTTTTCCCACTTCTGATATCTGATCAAAAGGAAAACTTGTTTTAAGCAATTCTTCTAGTAATAATTCTTGAACCTCACCTTGCATTTGCATGCTGCCTTGTTCTGCTTTACGGCGCATTTCTTCGGCTAATTTTCGCTGGTCTTCTAATTGCTTCTCTAATTCTTTTACTTTTAAAATATGTTCTTGATCCTTTATAGACAAACGTTCTGCTTCCTCTTTTTGAATTTGGGCTTTTAAAGCTTCTCTTTCTGTGTTTAATTTTCTTTGTAATTCCAATTCAAGTTCAGCTTCTTTTGCTTGAATGGCTTGTACTTGCTTTAAAAATTCCAATTCTTTTTTCCTGAACTCATTCACTTGCTTGCTCATATTGGCTTCGTTGTCTTGCATCAACTTTAGCTTGTGCTCGTATTCACCTGCAATATTTTTTTTCAATTGCTCGGTTAATTCATTTTGAAGCTTTGTCTTTTGCTCTGCCAATAATTGATTGGTCTCTTCCTCTTTCTTTTTTTGCCAATCAGTCATTTTGCCACGCAATTCTTTTTCAATTTCTTCGCGGATAGCGTCTGTTGGCTCAAAGTTGTGTTGACATTTTGGACAGGTAACGGTATAGTTTGACATGGTACAAATATAAGCAAACTATTTCTCGATTGACAGCCTACACTGCGTTTGGCCGTCATCTCAAATAGTTTGCTTACTCAAACCCTATAATTCTCGATTGACAGCCTACACTGCGTTTGGCTGTCATCTCAAATAGTTTGCTTACTCAAACCCTATAATTTTCGATTGACAGCCTTCACTGCGTTTGGCCGTCATCTCAAATAGTTTGCTTACTCAAGCCCTATAATTTTCGATTGACAGCCTTCACTGCGTTTGGCTGTCATCTCAAATAGTTTGCTTACTCAAACCCTTTCAAAGTTCCCATTCGGGAACTTTTGTTTTTAAATACTCGCCAACTTATGTGAGCGAGCTCCCGACGTTGTCTCGTATTTAAAAACCCCGTCACTTTCGTGACAGGGTTTGTGCGGAAGAGGAGATTCGAACTCCCACGCCCGGGTATGGGCGCTACCACCTCAAGGTAGTGCGTCT
>JACCDN010752176.1_pt1 | contig 50231 bp, 46 predicted proteins | sample 7441691 | NCBI WGS metagenome assembly JACCDN01 (sample SAMN15323439, study PRJNA562643) | freshwater metagenome | isolation source: river surface water | place: USA:Blue River Watershed | collected 2017-08-16 | reverse complement strand
GAGTGTACATAAAATACATCTCCAGGATAAGCTTCTCTTCCTGGTGGTCTTTTTAATAATAATGACATTTGACGATATGCTACAGCATGTTGTGATAAGTCATCATATACTACAATAGCACGGTATCCTTTATTTCTAAACCATTCTCCTATAGCACATCCTGCATAAGGAGCCATGAATTGTAAAGCTGCTGCTTGGTCTGCATGTGAAAATACCATTGAAGTATAGTTTAATGCTCCCATTTTGTCTAATATTTTTTTTAAACGAGCACCTTCTGATCTTCTTGTTCCTACTGTTACATAAATACATGTAATAAAATTACTATGTCTATCTATTTTGATTTCGCTTTCTAAAGCTCTCCATTTTTTATGAATTACATTATTAACTAAACGTTGGTTTAATACAGCTGAAATAGCTAATGATGTTTTTCCTGTATTTTGATCCCCAATAATTAATTCTCTTTGTCCACATCCTACAGGAATTAAACAGTCTACTACGTTAATACCTGTTAAAAATGGAACTCTTACTGGTTCTCTTTCAATAATTCCAGGTGCTGGAATTTCTACTGATACATCTTCGATTAATGAAATATCATCAAATAAAAATGCTAATTCATCAAAATCTTCTTCATTATAGCATTCTCCTAATGGTGATACTACTCTTCCTAAAACTCCGTAACCTGCTTTAGTTTTTACATCTTTATATGTTCTATATACTAAATCGTTACTTTTTAAATGTGATTGTTGACCATTGATCATTACAATACGTACTTGGCTTTTTTCTAAGTTTAAAACTTGTCCTAATAAATTAGATTCTTGTGATTTGAATTTTACTACTTCTCCTACGAATACATTTTCTAATCCTGTTGCGATAATTACGTTATCTTGAATGGATTTAATTTTTCCTATTGAAAATTGTTCTAATGTTTTTAAATAGCTCATATTAATTATATATTAATGTATTAAAGTGTATTGTATTATAAAACCGACATTGACTAGACATGAAATATAAATGTCTCGAGATGGAATCGAACCATCGCTCAAGGATTTTCAGTCCAATGCTCTACCACTGAGCTATCGAGTTAATTAAAAAATAACTACAAATTAATCATTTTTTTTTGTAGTTTTTTTTTTATTTTTTTTAAAACTGTAAATTTTTTACGTTTTTTTCTTTTTGGTACTGCCATTATATATTATATTTTATTTAATTTTTTGATTGACCATACTTAGATACTCTAAAAAATATTTTTCTATGTCTTAAACGTATATCATGTTTATTATGTATACGAGTACCCATAGATAATTCTTTTCTTTTTTTACTACGTGATTTGAAATTTAGTAATGCATTTTTAAATTGAGATGCTTCTTTTAACTCATTTAATTCCTTAAAGAAAAATCGAGTTAAAAAATGTTGTTTATATTTACTTGTTAATAAATACTTATTAGATTGTAATAATCTTTTTTTATATTTTCTTCTTCTAAAAGAATCTATTCTATTTAAAAGATGTTTATTTTTTAAACGTTTAAATGAATAAAAAAAACGTCTTATTTTATTTCTAAAAAGATTCAATTTATCTGAATACTTTTTCTTAAAATAAAATAAACGATACTTAATTAATGTCAAATAGTAATAAAGATTTTTATTAAAATAAAGTAAATTTGATATATTATTAATATTATTAATATCTAAATTAGACATATTTAATACAATATATTTTTTACTATGATATAAAAATATAAAAATACGACTCAATAAGAAAATTGTACTTTTTAATGAAAAGTATATACGCAAAAACTGAGCACGTACTTTTCTAAATAATCTTAAGATTGAAAATGCCTTAAGTACTTTTTGCGCATTATTATTAAAACTAATATTATCATATTTCAAAACATTAGTTTTCTTTTTCTTATTTTTTAAAATAGAAAAGTTTAATAATACAAGAAAAATACTTTGCCATAATTGAATTTTTTTCTTTTTTTTTAAGAAGAAAATCAACTCCATTATTTTTTTGATAGTATAGCTGATTTGTTTTTCAAAGTCAAGTAAACGTAAGCTATAGAATGTTTTTTGTTTTACTTTTTTAGAAGTTACTTTATGCAAAACATTACGTTTTAAAATTATATATTTGATTAAAAGAATTGGATTTATTCCAAATTTATTTTTAAGGTTAATCAGTGCTTTAAAAAATAATTTTATTGATCTGTTTTTTTGACCACTCTTTACTAAAAAATTAATAAATTTAGAAATTACAAAATCTCCATATATATACTTCCAATAAAAATAATCAAAAGAGCTATATGTTTTTTTTCTTAACTTTCTAAATTTAGTTTTAATTTTCTTTTTTGAAGTTAAAGCTAATATTTTATTTGACTTTGCTTTAGCTAATTTAGATGTTTTATCTATTATATTTTGTTGAAAATCTGAAATTAAATAATTATACATTTGATATTATAGAATGATATATAAATTTAATAAAATAAAACTAATTAAATAAACAAATAACACACTTATTGGCATTAATATTTTCCATCCTAATTTCATTAATTGGTCATAACGATATCTAGGAAAAGCAGCACGTATCCAAACAAAAATAAATACATGGATTGTTACTTTCAATGCAAAAGTAACAAAATCAGGCAATAAATTTAATAAAGGAAATGAAAAAGGTAACCATCCTCCCCAAAAGAAAATACTTAACAATGAACTCATTAAAACAATATTCCCATATTCTGCTAAAAAAAACAAAGCAAAAGCAATAGAAGAATACTCTACGTTATATCCTGCTACTAATTCAGCTTCTGCTTCAGGTAAATCAAAAGGAGCTCTGTTTGTTTCTGCTAATGCAGAAATAAAAAAAACTAACCATAATGGAAATAATGGTAAAATAAACCATACATACTCTTGATTAATAACAACATCAATTAAATTAAAACTATCAGTCATCATAATCATTACAATAAAAACAAAACCAATACAAACTTCATATGAAATCATTTGCGCTGCTGATCTTAATCCTCCTAAAAAAGCATATTTAGAATTACTAGACCATCCAGAAAATATGATACCATAAACACTTAAAGAAGAAACTGTTAATAAATATAATAGAGAAAAAGGAAAATCAACCAATACTTTATTTTCTCCAAAAGGAATTACTACCCATAATAGTATACTACAAAAAAAAGTAAATACTGGAGCAAATAAAAAAATGAATAAATTAGAATTACTTGGTAAAATAATTTCTTTAATAAATAATTTTAATCCATCTGCTATAGGTTGTAAAAAACCAAACATACCTACAATGTTTGGCCCTCTTCTACGTTGTATAGAAGCCATTACTTTACGCTCTACAAGTGTAGTAATAGCAATAGTTAATAATAAAAAAACTAAAAAGAATAGAAAAAAAATTAAATTTTTATAAAAAAAGAAAAGCATATTTATATATTTTATGTTATATTTAAAAGCGGCTGCAGAAGGATTTGAACCTTCGACCAATTGATTAACAGTCAACTGCTCTACCACTGAGCTATGCAGCAATTATATTATTATAGGAGGCAAAAAAAAATATTTTTGATTATTAGTATTAGTTAGCTAAGCACGTTACCGTGTGTACACTTCTAACCTATATAGCGATGTTCTATCGCTTATCTCATAGAAAACAAAAGAGATAGACTTCTTACTTATATGTATTCAGTAATTATTCCAACATGCGTAGCTACCCAACGATGCATATTACATCATATACAATTGGTACACCATAGGCATGCTTTTTTCAGTCCTTTCGTACTAAAAAAAAGTTCCTCTCTATTTTCTTTATCTAGCAGCAGATAGGGACCGAACTGGTTCTCACCGTTCTGAACCCAGCTCACGTACCACTTTAATTAGCGAACAGCTAAACCCTTGGAACCACCTGCAGCTCCAGGATGTGATGAGCCGACATCGAGGTACCAAACGACTTCGTAGATATGGACTCTGGGAAGTCATTAGTCTGTTATCCCTAGCGTACCTTTTATCCGTTGAGCGATAATCTTTCCACTCAGAATTACCGGATCACTATGACCAACTTACGTTCCTGTTAAATCTGATAATTAAACAGTCAAGCAAACTTATACCATTATATTTTAAAACCAATATAGTTGAAGTTTACTTTATGCACATCACCGTTACTATTTAGGTGACAACCGCCCCAGTCAAACTACCAATCATCCATATTAACCTACTAATAATAAGTAGTAACTAACCGTTAAAAAAAAACTATTACAAGAATGAATAAATATATATTTAATTCACATTTATATCCTATATAATTAACAAATTAATTACAATAGATGATTATAGTAAAGGTGCATAGGGTCTTACCGTCTAACTGCTAAGACTCTGCATTTTCACAGAAAATTCAATTTCACTGAGTTAATATTGGAGACAGTGGGAAAATCGTTATGCCATTCATGCGGGTCATCAATTAAATGACAAGGAATTTCGCTACCTTTGGATCCTCAAGATAGGACCGTCGTTTACTGGTTATTATAAAAAAAGCTATTAACTTTTCTCTTTTTAATTACAGCACCGGACAGGCATCAGACTTAATACTTCATTTATTCAATTTAGCAAAGTCCTGTGTTTTTGATAAACAGTCGTTCTCCCCTGTTATGTTTTTTCTGAACAGAAAAAATCTGTTCAAAAAACTCTTTCTTCCGAAGTTACAGAGTTATTTTGCCGAGTTCCTTCAATATTATTACCTCAATCACCTTAGTATTCTCTACTTGCCTACTTGTGTCAGTTTAGGGTACGATCTATAATAAAAACAAATAAATCTAATAATTTTTCCAGAAACAATATATTACTAATTTTTTAAAAAATTTATAATATACTATTTGTTATTAAAAGAAAGGTTGAGTAGATTTAAACTCATTTTCATCGAAAATAACGTTGGTTTTTTTCCTAGAAATCGACTAACTCTAGTTGGATAATCCTTTTACTAGAAACCCTTAGGCTTTCGGTGATAATGTTTCTCACATTATTTAAGTTACTCATGTCAATATGATTGCCTTTGATATATTAATAAATTTATTGAATTTATCTTCTACATATACAAAGCATTTTGCTACTAATAATTATTTTATAATTTCAGTAATTCCCTTGAGTCTCTATACATCTACAAAAACAAATAAAAGAAATCAGTGAGCATTTACGCTTTCTTTAAATGATGGCTGCTTCCAAGCCTACATCCTAAATCCTTAATTTATTTGCCTTCTCATTTCACTAAGGGAATATTTAGAGACTTTAATTGATAATTGGGGCTGTCTCCCTCTCGAATAAAGACCTTATCACCTTTATTCCGATTACTATTATAAATTTTATTTACCTTCAAAGTTTTCATAACATCAGTAAGAAAAACTCCCCATCAGTTATAAAGTGCTTTACAATAAATAAATCAACAATAATACTTTACCTCCATAAATTTCGCAAAAAACCAGCTATTCCAAGTTTGATTAGCCTTTCACCCCTATTCACAATTCATCCCAGCATTTTGCAACATACACGGGTTCGGTCCTCCAGCGCATGGGTCTCACACACTTTCAACCTGATCATGAATAGATCACTTGGCTTCGGGTCATATTTATATAACTATTAGTAATTCGCATTAACTACATATACATCTAAAGACTTATATTTGCTATATAAATATACTCATTGACCCATTATGCAAAAGGTATATTGTCACGGCTTTATAAACCGCTCCAAATGCTTTTAAGTATTTATTTTCAAGGTCTTTTTACTCTTTTTAAAAAGATCTTTTCACCTTTCCTTCACAGTACTTATACACTATCGGTTATATAATATCTAATTAGGGTTAAAAAGTGGTATTATTTTATTCAAATATTGTTGCCTGGCAACATTTTACTTTTAACTTTAATGGTATTTAATTATACAGGACTTTTACCTCTATCGTTTAGTTTTCCAATCTAATTCTAATTAAATATACCAACTATACCCTTCATCCAAATTCGCTCACCACTACTATTGGATTCTCTGTTGAGTTCTTTTATTTAAATTACTAAGATGTTTCAATTCATTTAAATACAAAAAAACCATAAATACCATATACATGATATTTATATGTAAATAGCTACAAACGAAAAATTTTTTATTCTCACTATTTATTATCGATCATAACGTTTTATATTATATACCAAGGTATCCAATAAATACTTACTTATATTTTTTTTTTACCTATTTATTATATCTATTACTAATATTTATATATTATAAATATTATTTATTTATTGTTTATTATTTATTAAATTATTATACTATTAAATATTTACCTTATTCCAGCCGCAGGTTCCCCTACGACTACCATGTTACGACTTCACCTCAGTTATTAGTAGTCCCTTGAATATTATATTTATATTTTCAAATAAAATTTATTTTTTATTTTATAAATAATCTAATAATATCATACAAAACCACGAATTTCCATGGCGTGACGGGCGGTATGTACAAGATCTGGATACACATTCACCGTAACGTTATCATTTACGATTACTAGCAATTCCTACTTCATGTTCTCGAATTTCAGAGAACAATCCGAACTATGATAATTTTTAAAGATTTGCTCTAACTCACGTTTTTGCTTCTTTTTGTAATTACCTTTGTAACACATGGGATGGCCCAATCTATCAAGGCCATAATGACTTGACGTTATCCCCTAAATTTATAGTTTTTTTGTGTTTACACTTAAATATAAATGAGGGTCTCGTTCGTTTATGGGAATTAACCTAACGCCTCACAACACGAACTTACGACAGCCATGCAGCACCTGTATTAGATACTATAATTTGAATTTCTTATAAGTCGAAATTCAAATAAAATTCTTAGAAAGAGATAGAATTTTCATTTATATATTAATGTTAATAATATATATCTACTATCTGTATCCAATATGACAAAGATTGGTAAGATTTCTCGCGGTGTATCGAATTAAATCACATGTTCCACTGCTTGTAGCAGATCTCCGTCAATTTCTTTAGGTTTTAATCTTGCGATCGTAGTTCCCAGGCGGAGTGTTTCACGCGTTAGCTGTAACATTGGTTATCCAACGTTTAACACTCATCGTTGACAGCATAGACTACGAGGGTACCTAATCCTCTTCGATTCCTATGCCTTCGTGCCTCAGCGTCAGTTGATAATAGATAATCGCTTTCGCCACTGGAGTTCCCTCTATCTTTAACGCATTTCAACTCTGAATATAGAAGTTCCATTATCTTTTTATCAACTCTAGCGTAATAGTATTAGAAATCTTTTTATCATCTATATAAAATTTGACTTAAAACTTATTACACAGCCTACGCACCCTTTACGCCCAGTCAAGGAGAGTAACACTCGCGCTACTCGTATTACCGCGGCGGCTGGCACGAGTATTGGCCAGCGCTTGCTCCTAAATACAGTCATTATCTTCTATAGGGCAAGAGTTTTACGACTAAATGCGCCGTCCTCACTCACATGACATTCCTGGTTCAAGCTTTCGCTCATTGACCAAGATTCCCCACTGCTGATTTCAAATGAAATTAGGACCGTTTCTCAGTTCCCATATGGCTGTACAACCTCCCAGAACAGCTAAGCATTATTGGCTTGGTAAGCTTTTAATCCCACCAACTACCTAAAACTATATATGAAAATCTTTAAGCGAATTTTTTTCTTTATTGGAATTCATATTCTTAAAAAATATACATTCCAAACTTAAAGGTATCCTCAATATACATTATACATCCGTTCGCTACATTTCTATCTTTATTACTAATAGTAATTATTTGATCTTAAAATAAAAACGTACAACTTGCATGTGTTAAGCCTGTCACAAGCATTCACTCCGAGCCAGAATAAAACCCAATAATCATGAATTTAAATTTTTAAAATTTAAATTCTTTTAAAATATCCTTATTTTTTTTTGTTTAAAATACTAAAAATAAAAAAATGTTTACAAATTAATAAAAAAATGGATGACCTTTACGGGATTTGAACCCGTGTTTCTTCCGTGAAAAGGAATTGTCTTAACCCCTGGACGAAAAGGCCATATGTATATTTATTATTAATTTAAAGACCAAACTGTTTTTGTTTCATATTTTCTAAACGATTGACTTAAATTTACTTTTTTTTGTACTACACTAAAATGGAAAATACTATATACTAGTTCTATAAATCCTGTTAGTGGGAAATCCTTTCTTAAAGGATGCCCTACAAAACCATAATCTAATAGTATTCTTCTTAAATTTGTATTATTTAAAAAAAAAACTCCAAAAAAATCCCAACATTCTCTTTCATACCACGATACGTTAGGGTATATATATGTCAATGTGTACATTGATTCTAATTCTTCTATAAATAATTTCAAAAAAGCCCTACTGTGGTAGTGTATGGAAATTAAATGATATATTAAATTAAATCTTTTTTTATTTAATGAATAATCCACACATGTAAAATCTATTAAGGATTTAAACTGTGTATGCATTTCTTTATATAAATAATAACTTAATAATATAGCATACTGCTTATGGCTACGTATAAATACGTAATTATTATTTTTTCTTATTGAAAATATCAATTTCGGTATACTTAAAATTAAATACGAGACTAAATTATATTCTTTCATATTTATATATATTACTTTATATTATATTGTATTCTATAGGACTCGAACCTATAACCAAATGCTTAGAAGGCATCTGCTCTACCTATTGAGCTAAGAATTACATATATCTATTACTACTCCTTTCCCTGCACTTTTTTTAAAAAGTATAAAAAAAGATTTTACAATTAATAAAAAAAGCCATAGAATGAGAAATATTTTTTAAAAAATGAACCTGGTAGGAATCGAACCCACGACCGATCCCTTATGAGGGGAATGCTCTGCCACTGAGCTACAAGTCACTTGTTATGCGCACAGAAGGACTTGAACCTTCGACCAATTGATTAAAAGTCAACTGCTCTACCGACTGAGCTATGTGCGCATATAATTGGCACACAGTAGGAATCGAACCTACTTTTATTTTATAAAATAAAAACCATTTGTTGCTTTGTGTGCTATGCTAATAAGTATTTATTATAAATTACTTACTATAAAAAAACTTAATTAATAGCAAATTATGCCATTAATAAGAATACGATCATAATTGTAAATAGTGCAATAGCTTCTGTTAAAGCGAATCCTAAAATTGCATAGTTAAATAATAATTTTGCAATTGATGGATTTCTTGATACAGAGTCTAATAAATTTCCGAGAATTATTCCGATTCCTACTCCTACTCCTGATAATGCGATTGTTGCTAAACCTGCTCCGATTTGTTTGAATTCTGTTACCATATATACTATATATATATAAATATGAATTAATCCTCCTAATCCTCCTTTATTTAATTCATGTTACGTTATTGCTGAGAGCGGGACTTGAACCCACAAATATGGAGCATGAATCCATGGTTTTACCTATTAGACTATCTCAGCAATAATATTTAATTATATAATAACTAATATATTATATTAACTTAACTACATTTATATTATATAATATAGAAAAATAATAGAATAATTTTTTCTGTTCATTGTACATATGTTTTACTAAACGTGGTGAAATTATTAATTTTTCATTGTTAAAATAATAATATGATATTTTATTTTTTGATAAAAAAAAATATAGATGTATAAAATTATTTAAATACGATAAATTAAATATATTTAATTTATCAATATTTTTTGTTTTAACTAAAGTAATATTTATATTATTAAAATAATTAATATTAGTATTAAAAGACAAATCTTTTTTTTTCCTTTTTGAAAAAAAAGGAAATTCATAATTAATATGATAATTTTCTTTATATTTATTTAATAATTCAAAATTATAATTAGAACTATGTTTTTTATCTTTCATTAAAAAATAAAAAATATTTTCAACTAATTCAACATAATTTTCTTTTAATTTGAATTTGCTTGATAATTTATTATTATTTATTTTTGTTTGTTTATAATTCTTACTAAAAAAAGTAGTTAAAAAAAATCTATTTTTTATATCAAGATTTCTAATAAGATTATATAATTCTTTATAATAATTAATCTTTACATTATTAAATTTTTTATAACAGTATTTATTTATGAAATCGAAATAAAATTTCATACAAAAAATATATAACTTTCTTTGTGCATTTATAAAAAATGCAGGTAATTTTAACAAATCATATTTTGATAAAAAATAATATGTTGTTTTTATTAAATTTTTATTAACAAATACTCCAACATTAAATATAATATTACGAATATATGAAAGTGAAAAAAAAGATAAAAATTTAAATAAGAAAAAATCAATTCTATATAAAAAAAAATATATAAGATTAAAAAAAGATAAAAATTTATTTTTTAAAAAACTATCTTTTTTATTATGTTGTCTATAAAACTGTAGAAGTGAATCATACTTTGATTCAAGAGATAGAGTACTAAAAAAGTCAAATAAAAAATTCTTTTTATTTAAAAAAGCATCACTTTTTATGAAAAGAAATTTTATTTTTCTAAACATTCTTACAAGGTAAAAAAAAAAAAATTTTTTATTTAGTTTTTTTTTAATTAACAAAAAAAAACGTTTGAACTTTTTATTAATTAAATTATAAAATTTTTTTCTATTACCAAGTGGTAATAATTGTGTTGGTAAAAAACTAATAATAAAATTATTAAAACTAAGCAATTTATTTTTTAAAAATAAATCTAATTTACTTAATAAATAAATTTGCCTAGTCATTTTTACAATAACAGAAGATATATTTGTTTTTGAAATCGATTTTTTTAATATATTTTTATATTTAATTAATTTTTTTTTTAAAACTAATAATTTAAAATATTTTTTCATTAAAAAAAAAATCAAATCAACCAATACAAAAAATTTAAATTTTTTATTTTTCTTTAAAAAATAAAAATAGTAAAAATATTTTACTAAAATTAAATACATATTCAATATATATAAAAAATATATTGTGCTCACTGTAGGACTTGAACCTACACGCCGAAAAGCAACAGATTTTGAGTCTGTCGTGTCTACCAATTCCACCAAGTGAGATAACGGGCCAGATGGGATTTGAACCCACGACTTTTGGTATGACAAACCAACACTCTGCCTCTGAGTTACTGACCCTATAAGAGTAACAGGACTTGAACCTGCATAGCTTGCGCCAATAGATCCTAAATCTATCGTGTCTACCAATTTCACCATACTCCTTAGGATAGGGCAGGATTTGAACCCACGAATACTAAATTTCAAATTTAGCGCTTTAGACCTCTCAGCCACCTATCTTAAAATAAAGATGTCTATAATTAATTTCCTAGCAAAAGAATTATACTATAAAATAATATATATACTATTACTATTCATTACAATAATAACTACGATAGCATACAATGTAAAAGCTATATTTTTATATATACTGTCCCCTATAAAACAAACTAAGATAAATAATTTCATATTGAGTTATCACGAAACAAAGAATATATTTAATGCTGAAGAAATAGAAAATAGCATATATAACAATATACCCATTATAGAAATAAATCTTCCATTTTTTACAACTTCCTATATATACTATAAATACATACTGTATTATAGTATATATTTAATAGTACCAATAATTTTATACTACATATATATAAGTATTGTGACAATATCAAAAAGAAAAGAAATATATATTATAAAACAAATAATACTAATTACTATTACATACAACTATATTAACTATATAATAACACATTATATAATTATTCCATTATACTTAAATTTTATATACAGCCATTATAATGAATTTTTATTTTATGAATTCGATGTAGAATTTCAGATAATAGTTTATTTAAACTTTTATTTTAAAATACTTTATGCTAATTTTTTTTTTTTTATAATTCTACTATTAAAAAAATATTTAGAACTAAATATAAATAATGTTGTTATATTAATTATATATTTTTTCTTTATGCCACTTGATACATATATACAATTAATATACATAATTTTATTTATATTTAATAACTTTATTATACACATAATGTACAACTATAACCTTAAAGTTAAAAAATATAAACAAAAGGAATATTTGGAGACATTATAAAAGTTACTTTATTTTTAGAAATAAGAGATTGTATTGTAATTGACTGGTTAATTCCATTTTGCTTCATATTTTTCTTAAAAACTCCAGAAACTTTAAAATAGCTTATTTTTGGAGAATATAAAGGAAAAATCAAATTTAATCTTTTGTTCTTTGTTTGTTTATCAAAAAAAAAAGTATTCTTTTTCAAATCTTTTTTTATTTTATTTAAAATAAAATTATTATTTTTTTTATATTTAAAAATAAATGAACGCATTTATTAATAATAGAGAAGATAGCTAAGCGGTCAAAGGCGGCAGACTGTAAATCTGTTGTATCATACTTCGTTGGTTCAAATCCAACTCTTCTCATACTGTACCATTTTATAACATTTTAAAATGTACTTATATTTATACATACCTATTATCTTAATTATTTTACTTACATTCAAGTATGATACTTATGAAATTTTTCTAAATACTAATTCTAATTTAATTACAAATACAATATATAAAGTAAGTAACTATTGGGCGATTGTTGAAAATAATTTATTATTTTTATTTATAATATATATTTTTATAATGATTAATAAAAATAATAAATTTTACAATACGAATATTATAAATATTATTACATTCATATTACTTTTAACAATTAAATATTTTAATTTTTACATTAATTCAAATATATATTATTCTAATTATTCTATTTTTAACCCGTTACTTACACACTTCCTTGTTTTCATTCATCCACCTATTATACTTATATTATTGCTTTTACTTAAAGTATATAATTTTAATGATATAAAAAAACATATAAAAATATATTTTTATATATTAACATTTACATTATTTTTAGGTAGTTATTGGGCAACTTCTGTTTTTGGTTGGGGAGGTTGGTGGTCATGGGACCCTATTGAAAATATTTCATTAATTTATTGGTTATTATTTTTTTTATTTATTCATAAAATAAAAAAAATACAACATTTTATATTCGTATTAATATTTATAGTAGATATTTTTTTATTCTACTTTATTAAATTTAATAATTTTCAAAGTATACATGTATTTAAAATTATTAATATAAACTTACAAATGGATTTTATTATTCTGTATACCATAGTTTTATGTATCGTCCTATACAGTGTAGCTCAATATAAAAATATAAAGTATAAAATTAATATATATACGTTAATTAACGTATGCACATATTTTATCATTTTTTTCTTTATATTATATATATACATATATATATATATATATAACATCATACTATACTACTTATTACTAACTGTGATTATAATGATTTCTATGTTTATTGTTATACACAGTAGATATAAAAATACAATACTACTATTTTTTGGTACATATATTTTTGTTTTATATCTATTCCTAGATATATACATATACAGCTACTATATAATATATATAACATTAATACTACTGTATAATATAAAAAAAATAAATTATTTTTACAAAGTACATATATTATTTATTATAATAATATATATATTGATTAATATCACATATTTTATAAATGAAATAAATATTGAAATTATTTCCTATAATAAACAAAATTCATTTTTTACCAACATTAATAGTATAAACATAGATCTTAACTATTTAGATTACTTCTATAAAAATAAAAATCATATATTTATAGATAATTACTATAATATATATAACATTTTTGAAAAAATTGAATTTAATATATATAATCAGATTATAAATAACTACTATTTTAATATAAAAAATAATAGTATACAAATATACTATATTAACTATATATTACTACTTTTCTCAGTAGTAATATATAAAATTATAAAATAATTGCGCTTAAGTGGACTCGAACCACTGATCTACCGCTTATCAAACGGGCGCTTTACCAACTAAGCTATAAGCGCATTACCTATAATTAAACGAAATAAAATACCAATGTTTTTTTTTATTTATAAAAAGAAATAAAAAAAAACATTTAAATAAAAATAAAAATTATAATAATAAACTATTTATATGATTTTTATAAAAGTAGTAAAAGTATACCCACTTTTTTTAGTTCCTAAGTTAGTCCTGTTGCGGTTTTGAACTTTTTACAAATTTTTCGGGAAAAACGTATAGCATATCAGGCAAACAACCAATATATTTTAATATAAATCGATTTAAAGAAATGGGTAAGCCATTTGATTTTTAAAAAATATTATTTTTGAGCAAAATCGTAAAAATCGTAAAAAGTACACCCACTTTTTTTTTTTTGCTAGATTAGTCCTGTTGAGGTAGTCGAGTTATTTCGGATTTTTCGTAAAAAAGGCCAATTTTTGCACCCTAATAGAGGGAAACCAAAATCTTAGGATTGCGTGATTATAAAAATATAATATAAAAAAATAACATTTTTTTATTTTCTCTCTAATAAAAAAAGATTGGGCTCGTAACGTGTTAAGGTAACATGATTGGGATCACGGATCCCAATTTAATGGAAATGGATAATTTATTATCCATGGGAAAGGAGTAGTATTTCTTAATGTTAACGATCTACTTCTCCAAATACAATATCTAAAGTACCAATTACTGTTACTAAATCAGCAATCATATGACCTGAAATAACATGATTTATTCCTTGTAGGTGTGCATATCCTGGAGAACGTATTTTACATCTATATGGCATATTAGAACCATTTGAAACAAGTAATGCTCCTGTTTCTCCTTTTGGTGCTTCTACTCCTCCATACGAAATACCTTGTGGTACATGTATACCTTCACTATAAAATTTAAAATGATGAATTAATGATTCCATTGATGTTTTTATTTGCTTTCTATAAGGAGGTGTGATTTTATGATTATCTACTCTTACTAAACCATTAGGTATTTTATTCAAACATTGATGTATAATTGAAACACTTTGACGCATTTCACTCATTCTTACTAAGTATCTATCATAACAATCACCATATATTCCTACAGGAATATAAAAATTTAATTGTTTATATACCTCATACGGTTCAGTTTTTCTTAAATCCCAAGGTATTCCAGAACCTCTTAGCATTACCCCTGTAAATCCCATATCTAAAGCATCTCTATAATTAATTACACCAATATCTACTAAACGTTGTTTCCATATTCTATTAGTTGTTAATAATTCTTCCATTTCGTCTATTCTTGATGCAAATGAATAAATAAAATTATATATATCATGAAGTAAACCTTTTGGTAAATCATAAGAAACCCCTCCTGGTCTAAAATAATTTGCATGCATTCTTGCACCGGAAACACGTTCATAGAATTCCATTAATTTTTCTCTTTCTTCAAAAGCCCATAAAAAAGGAGTTAATGCACCTACATCCATTGCATGTGTAGTAATAGATAATAAATGATTTAATAATCTTGTTAATTCAGAAAAAAGAACTCTTATATATTGTGCTCTTAATGGTATTTCACATTTAAGTAATTTTTCAATAGCTAAACAATATGTATGTTCTTGACACATCATTGATACATAATCCAACCTATCAAAATATGGTAATCCTTGGATATATGTTTTATATTCTAATAGTTTTTCAGTACCTCTATGTAGTAGCCCAATATGAGGATCTGCATTTTTTATAATTTCACCATCTAACTCTACAATTAAACGCAATACTCCATGAGCTGCAGGATGTTGTGGTCCAAAATTCAAAATAAAATTATTGAAAGTCTGTTTTTTATCTAAAAACATTATTTAAATTATATTGATTTATTAGCTTGTTAGTTATAAAAAGGAAGGTATGGGATTTGAACCCATGAAATTTGCCTTAGCAGAGCAACACCTTAGACCACTAGGTTAACCTTCCTAACGTTTAAAAATTATAATATTATAAGTCCGCCTCCTTTCTTATTTTGTTGTTCTTTATAATTATGTTTTTTATCTTTTCTCCATTGCTCCTTTATTTCATCAATAGTATATCTTTTTGAATTCCAAAAAAAATAATTGTTGTTTAAAAATACATGTATTTTATTTACAATGTTTACAATATAGAAATAAACACTAAGTAATGGTAATAAAAAAAATAAAAATATATAAATTATTTTAGTGTGTATTGGTTTTAATATAGTAACAATCAAATGGTACCATACTTGATTCATTAATTCTCTTGGCCACCAAAAATGCATATTTGTTTTTTTATAAAAAACATCAATTCTATATTCTTGATTCCATCCCATGAATAAATCACATGAATCACACGCTAGATATACTAATAACATTGATAAAGTATATATTATAATATATACAAAAAGTGGTGCATCTGTTATTAATTTATAAACATTTAACCAACACAATGTTCTAAAATAATGACTTAAAAAATAACTAAAATAATAATCAATTTCTACCCATCTGTGAATTGCTTTTTTCTTTTCATATTTATATTTCAACCAAAAAAAAATGGATAAGAAAAAAAATAAATATGAAAAAACATAAGTACACAATTCTACATTATTATTATAAAAACCAATTATGTAATATTCGAAAAATGAATAAAAAATATTATATATATAAAAACTAAAATAAAAGCTGAACATTAAAATAAGTAATTCAAGGCCAATTAAAGAACTTTCATATAAACAATAATCTATTTCAATACCAACATCAAAATCTTCATCTAAATTACTACCTTCTCTCCATGCATCGTTCATTTCCTTTGCTGACATTTCCTCTGCTGGAACTTCCATAGATAAACCATTTTCCATTAACAGCTCTTCTGCTTTTTTTAATTTAATATTCAACTTATATAAATGGTAAAAAATAAAATATACTAGTAATATAAAAAGTAAAAATATAATACTAAATAATACTTCAATAATATTAATACTCAATGTAGAAAATAACTTAAAATTATATTGTATATTATACGATAATAATTCGATGTCATTCAATTTAACGTTATTATAAAAAAAAAAATTATTTTTATCTAAAGGATCTAATGTTATTTTTTTTTTATATTCCTCTTGTAAAAAAAGTTCATTTTCTTTATAGTATTTTTCTGCATCTTTACCTAATGCATATGCTTTTTTTGGATTAGGATAAAAAATTTGTGGTGAATAAACTCTGTATAAACGACCAGACTTTCCTTTTTCTATTCCGTAATTTAATAATACTTCTCCTGGTAAATTAATATAATCATCATATGGTATCTCTAGTGGCACAGAAGGATTCCAATTATTAGGATTATGCTCTCTTACAAATTTTGGATTCCATCCTTGTGCTACTGATTTACCTGTAAAAAATGGATAAATATGTACATATATTACATATTCTAATTGTTCATATATCCATATAAATGGATAGATAAAAATATAATAAAATATATTATGATTTGAATTCATATATGATATAATTAATAATTTTATTTAATAGATAATGACTAAATAGGTGTATAACCTTGTTGTAAAAACTAACTAATTAGTTTTTTTTAAAATAAATAGAAGATAAATTATCACTAATATTTAAACCATTTACTACATTAGCAACTAAGTTTGTATCTAATGATAAAAAGATCCAATCAATAAAATATTGATTTTTTACTATTTCTACACAGATAGGCATGAATGCATGATTTACTCCACATAATTCAGAACATTGTCCGTAATAAACCCCTTCAATACTAGAGTATAATACGAATCTCATTAATCTACCTGGAATAGCATCTATTTTAATACCTAATTGTGGTACAGCCCATGAATGAATTACATCGTGTGATGTAATATAAAAACAAATATTATGTCCATTTGGTAATACTAAACATTTATCTACATTTAATAATCTGTTTTTTTCGCTATCTTTTACCATATATGAATCAAATTGTAAAATAGGAAAATTAAAATTAGCATCAAATAAATTAACTAATATATCTGTTCCTAATTTAGTATCAATTTCATATGTCCAATACCATTGATGTCCTATTATATATACATTAAATAATGTTTCTAAAAAATTTTCATCATATTCTAATTGGAAAATAAATCCTAATGCAGGTATTAATAAATAACTAATTAGTACTGTAGGTAATAATGCGAATACAGTATCTAAAAAAGCTTCTACTTTTTTAGAAAAATGATATGGTACTGGGTTTACATTGCTGTTAAATTTAGTAATGCTCCATAATACAATAAATCCAACTACGAAAGCTACTGATATTAAAATACTCATAGTTTCAATATATAATAAAACAATTGATAACATTTTATCATTTGCAGGCATACCAAAACCAAAATAACGAGTTAATTCAAAATTAACTTCAGGAAACATAAATGCTCTTTTTGCTTCTATTGTAGGAATTGCATAATCACTTACAACTCCTGTTTTTTCTCCTCTATAATAATTCCATAAATCTTTCATAATACAAATTATATAAAAAATTGGAATTGAATTTACTTATTTCGTACTTCGAAAAATCTTTATTCCCATTCTATAAGTCTTGCTTAAACTACAACACTTATTCCCAATCTAGTGCTCCTTTTTTCCATTCATAAATAAAACCTACTAATAATATAAAAATAAATAAATACATAGTATAATAGCCAAAAAACATTAATTCTTTAATGCTAATTGCCCAAGGAAAAAAAAAAGCAACTTCTACATCAAATATAATAAAAATGATAGAAATTAAATAAAATTTTACATGGAATGGATTTCGAGCATCAGAAAATGGATCAAAACCGCATTCATATCCATAATTTTTTTCTGTATATGGATTTTTTAATGTAATAATATAACATAATAATAAAATAATGAAACTAATTAATAATATTAGTATTCCATAAAAATAAAATTCATAATACTCTGTTAAAAAATACATTTTTATTTTATTGTTAAATTATTAATGTGCTACGTACACGTCTTTTAAATAGATAACAGACAAAATTACAAAAATATAACCTTGTAAAAATGCAACTACTAATTCAAATAGAATCAATATAATACATAATAATAAAGGTAAAATACTTATAAATGAAAATTTAATTGAGAAAAATAAAGGATTTACTAATTTATATATAAATAAAGCTACAGTATCTAATAAGATATGCCCTGCTACTATATTTGCGAATAGTCGTAATGCTAAACTAACGCTTCTAAATATGAAAGAAATAAATTCAATTAATGCTAAAAATGGAACTAATACAAATGGAATACCAGATACATAAAATAAACCTATAAATGCTAAACCATTTTCATAGAAACCTAATAAGCAAATTCCCCACCATACCATAAAAGATAAACTAAAAGTAATATTTAAATGACTTGTAATTGTAAAGCTAAAAGGAATAATTCCAATTAAATTACTTAAACAAATAAATAAAAATAAATAAAAAAAAAAAGGAAAAAACATTTTTGTTTTATCTCCTAAATATGAATCAATTGTACTATAAATAAAATTATAAATACCTTGTAAAATAGAATAAAAAAAATTACCAAAATATGAATATGAAACTTTAAAATTTAAAGTTAAATACATTAACTGTAATAAAAAAATTAGATTTAAACTAATTAAAATTGTATCAGTAAAACTATAAGTAAAATCTAATACATTATAATTTTGTATTTGAAATTGTTCAAATGGACTAAATAACATTTATTTATTATATAGAAATAAAAAAGGATAGGGCAGGATTCGAACCCACGAATAACTTGTTCTCCAAACAAGCGCTTTAGACCACTCAGCCACCTATTATTATATTAAGGAATAAAAAAAAATAAAATAAATAATTATACTAAAATAAATCTATTAAAAAATACTCAAGAGGTATTAAGATTAAACTTGGTTTCAATACTAAAAATATATTAAAAAATAATATATATATTAAAACTAATGCAGAAGTATAGGATATATTATTAAAAAAAAACCATTTATTATTCTTATTATATAAAATAACTTTAGACACTCTCAAATAAAAATAGAAGCTTAATACTGTAGTGATAATTATTAAAAAAATAAAAAAATAAAAGCCATTATTAAATAAATTAAATAGTAAATATAATTTAGCTAAAAATGAAGGAAAAGGCGGTAATCCAGCAATACTAAAAAAAAATAATACGATCATTATAGCAAATAATTTATTATATTTTAATAAATCTGCCAATAAAGAAAAACGTTCAAAATAATATTTATTTCTAATAGGTGACAAATTAGAAAAACTTACAAAAATAGCAACTATATTGAAAATATATACTAAAATAAAAAAAAATACATTTTTTATTAATGCTAAATCAGGAAATAAAAATAACATTAAATAATAACCAGTACCTGTTATACTACTATACGCCATTAATCTTCTAAATTTTTTTTGTTGTATTGCCCCGATACTACCAATTAACATTGATCCAATAGAACAAAAAGAAAAAAATAAAATAAAATTTTCAGCAACAAAAAAACAAATATAAAAATATAATTTAATAAAAATATAAAAAAGTGTCAAAAATGGAACAGATGCAAAAAAAAAAGTTGTAGCATATGTAGATCCTTGATAGATATCACTTACCCAAAAATGAAAAGGAAAAGAATATAACTTAAATAATAATCCTACTAATATTAAAGCAATTGAAAAATTAAATATAGATGTCAAATATCCATTACTACTAATATTATAAAAATTTAAAAAAAATAAATTTAAATCTTCATAATAAAATATACCTGTAAATCCATAAAATAAAGAAATACCAAATAACAATAGAACAGATGAAAATGAACCTAATATAAAATACTTTAATCCTGCCTCGAATGAATATTTGTTTTTTTTTTGATAAGAAGCTAATATATAAAAACAAATACTTTGAAACTCTAATAGTAAGTAGAATGAAATTAAATTTACAGAAATCAATAGTAAATTTAAACTAAGTAAACATAATAATATTAATATAGAAAATTCAAATGTACTTAGTGAATATTTTTTTAGAATTAAAGGAACAGATAAAAAGAATAAAAAAACTAAAAAAATATTAGTAAGCTGTAAACCATTTGTTAAATCATCTTTAAAAAAAATATCTTTTACTCCATAATTAAATGAAAAAAATGATATTGTAATAAAAAATAAATTTATCAATATTAATTTAATACTATACTCAGTAAATTGATTTTTTTTTGGAAATTTATTTTCCATAGAAAATGAAAAAAAAATCAAATAACAAAAAATAAAAAAAATAGAAAATAACAAGTAATTTTCTGGTAATAAAAAAAAATAATTTAATAGCATGATGTTGTTATATTATATTATAATATTATTAATTTTAACTATATTGTTTTTTAAAAAAAAATCAAATTCTTTTATATATTGTATGAAAAATAATAAAAGGCTTATTGATAAAAATAAAACCAAATAAATAAATAAATCTAAAAGTGGTAAATGTGAAAAAAAATTAAAAAAATTATTTGTTTGATGTATTTGTGAAGTCCAATTTATTTTAATCTTAATTATAAAAAAATGTATAAATATAATCAAGAATAAATATATTTTATACTTATTACTGAAATTAAAAAAAATAAAATCAAAAAGAAAATACAAACATAAAATAAAAATAAAGAGTATTCTTATATCAAAAAAAATAAATGTTTTCCATATTGAATATCCCCAAATTATTCCAACAAATAAAGTATAAAGAGTTGATAAAAATCCTATCATTGAAATACTTACATTAAATAAGTATATATTATATAAATATAATAAATAATATACAAATAAAAAAAAAAATAAAAAATAACTTATAAATATAAAACTAATATGTATATACAAAATATAATTATATAAATAGTAAAAATAATAATCAAAAGAATGCATTGTAAAAAAAATTAAAAAATATAAGATATATATAACATATATTTTTATAACAAGAAAATAAGAAAACATTATATTTATTTATATAATAAATCAAAATAATAATAATTTATACTTGTGTCTAATATTGAAAAAATAGAATATGGATACACTCCTATCCATAAAACAAAAAATAAAATAATTAATAATAACGAACATTCTAAAAAACTTAAGTCATTAGAATATTTAATATATTTATACTTAGGTATCATAAAAATTAATTTATTATACAACCATAAAGAATAAACAGTACAAATAAAAATACCAACTATTGAAAAAATTAATGCGTAGTAATTAAAAGACAAAAATAAACTTACAATTATTAAAAATTCACCAACAAAATTACTTGTTAAAGGAAAACTAATATTACTAATTATAAAAATAAAAAAAAAAAATGAAAACAATGGCATTGTATATACTAAACCACTATAATATTTTAATAACTTAGTATGATATCTATTATACAACATACCAACTAAAAAAAACAATGCTCCTGATACTAACCCATGTGCTATCATTAAATGTACACTACCTGCTATACCTAAACTATGAAAAGTAAATAAACCTAAAATACATACATTCATATGTGAAACAGAAGAATATGCAATTATTCGTTTAATATCTATTTGTTTTAATGTAACGAAAGAAGTATAAAAAATACCAAGACAACTTATTAATATCACTAAAGGACTAAAATAATATGTAGAATTTGGAAATAATGGCATTAAAAATCTTAAAAATCCATAACTTCCTAATTTTAATAAAACTCCTGCAAGTAATACACTACCTTCTGTTGGTGCTTCTACGTGTGCTTCTGGTAACCAAATATGAAATGGAAACATTGGTATTTTTATAGAAAACGATATAAAAAATGTTAACCAAATTATATTTTCACGATAAAATGAATATTTATTATTTAATAATACTTCTATGTTAGAAGTTCCTGTGAATGAGTATAGAGAAAAGATAGAAACTAACATTAAAAATGAACCTACTAATGTGTAAAAAAAAAATAAATAACTTGCATGTATTCTTCTTTTTCTGTAACTACTTACACCAATCATTACAAAAAAAGGTATTAATATGATTTCAAACATTATATAAAAAACTAAAATATCCATCGCAGAGAAAACAAATATCAATAAAAATAATGTAAAAAATAAAAAAGATTGATACATGCTGACTTCACTATTACCTTTTTGTTTCATATTATAAAAAGAAAATAACAAACATAAAGGAATAAGTAAAGTACTTAAATAAATAAAAAAAATAGAAATACCATCAATACCAAATAGAAACGAATATTCAAATATATTTATAAAATATACAAATTGGAAAGAGGCTTCAAATGAATCAAATAAAATCCATACTAAATTAAATAAAAAAAATATTATGAGGGAAATATCAAAATATAAATATTTAAAATTATAAGATAAATTTTTATAATTGCTAATCATGGTTAATTTAAAGTACTATATTAAATTTTTAACTATATTTTATTTTAAAAACTAATTTTTTTTCTTTTTTTTGTTTTTTTGATCTATTCCTAAATAAATAATTTTTCTTGTACGTGCATTTGTTCTATTTCGTTGTCCTCTTACTGGTAAAAAAGTTGAATGTTTTTTTCCTTTCAAGCAACGTATGTTTTTTAAAACATTAATACAAGAAATCATTTCTTTATGTAAAAAATGATCTAAATAATTTTTATTATTTAAAAAAAAATATTTAATTCTTTTTAATATATAAAAATGAGAATAAAAAGAATTAAAATAGTTATCTAAAAAAGCATTAATTTTCAAATTATAATGTAATCCAGAAAAATCACATATTAATTTAGATAAATTAATACCAATACCAAAACGACTACTGAAAAATTGGATGCAATTAAATTGTCTTAGTAAGTGTCTTTTTTGTTTAAAAGGGCTCAAGCTATCTAACATTTTTCTTTTTTTTTTTTTTTTTTTTTTTTACATCCGTTATATGGCCATGATGTAATATCTTTAACTTTATTTATTGCAAAAAAAATCTTACTTAATTTGTTAAAACCATCAACGATTGAATAATATTTTAATCTATAAACTGGATATAAAATATAACGTTTTTGGTATTTGTGTTTTATTTCTAATGTTTTATTATAAAAAAATTCCATTTCATTAAATAAAAAATATACTAGACGTCTAAATTTTTTATTATGTTTACGCATTCTACTTATTAACGGACTACATAACGAAGATGAACCATTTAAATATAAAGAAATAAAAGGAAATTTATACTTAGCTTTCATCTTTACTAAAGATGGTAATAACGATTCCACTAAAGGAAAAATATTACGCCAAAAACGTCTTTCTTTTTTTTTTACATCTGGTAATTCACCACAGCTTTTTTTAAATAGTAACTTATTATTATATATAAAATACAAATAAACATTTGTTGCTGTAGCTTTTATATAAAAAATTGCATTATTTGAGTAATGAGATTTCAAATAATTATATTTTAAAATAGATCTATATAATGTTACATATTTATTTAAACTAATATACAAACTATTTTTTACATTTCGTTTCTCCCATTTACTAATATCACTAAAATTAAAGTTAATTAAAGAATCAGCATAAGATGAAGTAACTATTTCATGTAACTTTTCTCCTTTTACTACTTGTTTTATATGATCACTTAATTTAAATTTAGACTTTCTACTTTTACTTAATTTAGTATATCTGTTTTTTAAATCAACATAAAAAGAATTATATATATTAGTATACATATTATATCTATCTACTAGTGTATTTAATTTAATGATACTATTGGAATGTAGGGATAGTAATTTATGATATACTTTAAATAATTTAAATTTTCTTACTTTAATATAAGCAAAAACAGAATCTAACTCTGACTGTTCTAAATTAAATATATCATTAATCATATTTAGTTTATTATAGTAACGAGATAAAACTTCTTTAAAATTATTTATTGTAAATAATAAATATGAAATTCGTTTTTTAAAAAAACGTAAAAAATAGAAAAAAAATACAATATCATTTTTCAAAGTAAATAAAAAATTATTTCTATCTACTTTTTTATTATTTGATACTTCTAATAATATATTATAAATATGTGTATTAAAATATTTATAATTTAAATTAGACAATCTACTATCAAATACTGATAAATCTAATTTTTGTTTTTTCAATTCACTATTTTTATTTTTTTTTTTTAATTTATTTGTTCTGTAAAAATTAAATTCTTTTAATTTATAAGTAGTACCTGGATAAAATGGATCAAAATTATAATGATTACCACAATCTTTGAATTTATTTATAAATATATAATTTTTTTTTTTTTTAGAACTATGTTTGTATGAATCTTTTTTTTGGTTTTTATATGATTCTCTTCTTTGGTTTTTGAACGAATCATTTTTTACATTATCTAAATCAAAATTAGCCATCATATTTATAGAAGTATACATAAAACTACGACTTGTTATTTTATTATTTTCTTCGCCTAACCTATTACTAACTGATGCTTTATATTCTACTTTTTTATTAATTTTTCTTCTTATAAAGCCTCGTTTTTTTTTTTTTATTTTATCAGCAAACAAATCTCTATTTATTTTTGTATATTTTTCTTTTAAATTCATATTTACATTTTTATTTTCTTGTTTATTTAATTTGTATCTATAAATACGTATATATAAATTAGTAAATAAAATATTATGCAATCTAAAATAATAACTAAATAAAAAAAATTCACGATAAAAAAAATAATATTCGTTTAATTTAAAAAAAAAAGAAATATTTGGAAAATTCATTATTATTATTATGCTATAAAAATACCTTTTTTTTTAAATGTATTTGGGATTCTAAAAGATTGCATACGAAACAATAAATTACCAATTGACTCATTAGAAAAACTAATAATTTTATAGTGCATTTTTTTTTTTTTTGATAAAAATATTACATTAAATGGTAAAAGAAAATAACATAAATGACTATACCCTAACTTTAATATAACATAATTTAAATAATAATATAATTTATAACCTCTTCCCTCTAATTTTAAATGTTTTATATTATAAAATAAATTAGATCTAAAAAATGAAAAAAATAAATATTTATTTTTTTTCCAAGTAGATTCTATTGTATTTTTTACATCAAATAAATAAAAAGTAAAAAAATAAAATATATTATTCATTATAAAAAAAAAAAAAGAAGAATTAAATTTATATTTGAAATAACTTATTTCTGTACCTACTAAATAAATATTAGTCTCTACATAAAAAAATAATGTTTTTAAGAAATAAAATTGTTTAAAATTCATAATTTAAAATATCTCAAGTAAATTAATTCCTCCTATCTTTTTTATAATTGCTTCAGACGTATTTAATATTCCTACTGATGTAGTAAGTACATATACTGTTCTCTCTATTCTACTTAGAGATACTAATTTTTTAACTGATATAGAACGAGCACGTTTTCTAGAATATAGTAAAGTAATATTACTAAATGCATTCTCTTCCTCATCATAATTAATAGTAATATATAAAAAATATCCTTTCTTCTTCATTACTGGATCTACTTGAAATACTTCAACATTAGTAAAATATCTTTTTTTTAAAAAAAAATAACTAAGTAATAAAGTAAATTTACTTATGTAAGAAACAAATGTGGATTGTTTTTTTAAAATAGCGTTCTTTAAAGAACAAAAAAATGAACCAAATATAAAATTAGGTGATTTTATTTTAAGCATAAAATATTACCAAGAAGACTTAATTACCCCTACTAATTGTTTATTCAGAGCATAGTATTTGAACATCATTCGTGTTAATTTGAAAAAATTAAAAACTCCTCTTCGTCTATAAGAAAGAACACAAAAATTTTTTATTTTTGTATATGAATTGTATAAATATATAAACTGAACTAAATAATAGTAAACTTTTTTTTTATAATAAAAGTTATGCAAATTACTTTTATTAAATAATTTTTGTAAAAAAGAACGATTTAACTTCTTTCTTAAATTATAATCCTTAAGAACTAATAATCTAGAAACCATATAATTATATTAAATGTAACCCAATCAATCTAAAAAGATCTCTATTTATCAAATAATATTTAAAAGAAGTACATACTTTTATTTTTAATTTATACACTGAGTTTTCATAAAAATTGTAATATTTATAATAATCTAAGTTATAATTAAAAAAACTAAAAAATAAAAATTTAGTTAAAACTAAAAACAATACTGAATATATATTCCACTTTGTATTATAAAAATTATAATAATTATTAAGCTTAATATCTATTGAATATACCAATTTAGGTAAAGAATAATAGAATAACATTAATAAAAAAGAATATATTTTTTGTTTTGAAATAATAAGATAACCTCCTACTTTCATTTTTTTTTTTTTTAATAAATTAGCATTATATATAAACTTAACTTTATTATTTGTTAATTTCTCAATTAACATTAATTTTAATAAAAATAAAAAACGATTATTATTTTCATTCTTTAACAAGAAATGAAATTTTAAATTATTGTAATAATTATTATTAAATGAAATAGGTAATTTTTCATTAATAATACTTGAAATAATTGAATAATTGGAAAATAAATAATTTAATTTATAATTCATGCTAGAAAATACTTGGAGCTACTAATATTAATTTCATTAATTTTTTTTCTCTAACTTCATATGAAAGCGGTCCATTTATTCTGTTACCAATTGGGTTTAAATTTTTATCTAATAGTACCATTGCATTATCCTCAAATGACACAAATATTCCATTATAACGTCTAATATTTTTTTTAGTACGTACAATTATACCGAATCGAACATCATGCATTTTTACTTTCATTTTTTTACGCATTTTCACTTTTTTTATTGCTACTACAATAAAATCACCTACTTTTGCATGTTGATACTTTTTTTTTAATACTTTAATACACTCTGCTTGTTTACCTCCTGAATTATCTGTGATTAAAAAACGTGTTTTTACTCCTATCATGATTATTATTAGTGTGAATGATAAAGATTTCTATTTTTATCTATTAAACATACTTTAAATGGCAATTTATATGCTATTTTATTCAATAACTTTAAAGCTAAAAGAAAAGAAATATTTCTCAATTCAAATAAACAGTCAAATATATTTATAAATTCAACATGTTTTTCAATACTACCTTTACCTTTACCCATTCTAACTCCAAGTGCTTTACTTGTTACTGGTATTAAAAAATTACATCTAATCAATAAAAATCCTTTTTTCTTTAGTTCTCTTCTAATTATAACACGACAACATTCAATTTGTTCTTTTGTCAATATACTATTTTCCAATGCAAAAAAACCAAAATCTCCTGACAATAATAAATTTGTAGAGGAATTAATTTTATGTCTATATATACATTTTTTATGTAATCGTAATTGTGCTTTTTTCTTCATTATATAATACTAATTAATTTATATTTTGAATCATATGTTTTACTATAAAAGAAAACCCAAACTTTAATTCCTATAGATCCTTGTTTTGTTCTTGCAAAAGATTGATAGTAATCAATATCTGCTAATATACTTTTGTTAGGCATTTTTCCAAATAATTTATAATTTTTTACTATTTGATGATATGCTACTAAACGTGCTTGTCTACCTCTTTTAGGTGGACCATTACACTCTATTCTAATTCCTATTAGTGGATATTTTTTAATTAGTACTTCATTATAGTAAAGCTCTTCAAATAAGCCTTTTATTTCAATGTATTTATTAAATAAATGTTTTTTATTTAATTTTGATAATAAATAATTAAACTTTAATTTTTGTTTTTTTAATGTTTTAAAAAATTTAAATTTTTCTTTTAATTTTAATTTATACTTATTAAAAAAATTATAAAATAATTCTTTGTTAAAATCAACTAATAACTCTTGTCTTAACTTATATTTTTCTTTTAATTGGTAACGTTGTAATGATTTAAAAATTCTAAACATATTATTTCCTTTTTCTAATTCTAGTAACACATAATCATTTATTAATTTAGCTGATAAAATAGATGGAAATTTGTTATAATAATAAAAGATTGGATAAAATATACATTTATTTCCTGTAAATAAATACATTGTTTTTTCTACATTTAATGTAAAATAATATAAAAAAAAGTAAAAGAAAAAATTATAATATGTACGTTCATCAAAAATATCCCTACTTAATTCTTTTTTATAATTTTCTTTCAAATAATAAAGAGTATGCATATTATTTTTATTTTTATTTAAATAAAAGTAACAAATAATATTAGACTTTATTAGTTTTAATTTAGAAGTATAAAAAGTAAAAAAACGAGATAGTATATATGAAGTATCTATGTTATTAATAGAAAGAAAAAAAACTAATATATTTCTTAATAAATAAATAAAAGAATATTTCTTTAATAGTCCTTTGTTACTTAATCTATTTTTATAAAAATTAGTAAAAAAAACTAAATTTTTTTTTAATTTTAATTTAATAGGATGTATATTTTGTTTTTTTCTTAATCTGGAAACAGAATTAAATAATTTATCATAATTATAATAAGAAACTGAAGAGTCTAATATGTTTATTAAAAATGAATTTAAATAAAAAGAATAAACTCTAGTTAATAATGTATTTTGTCTTATGTATAATACACTATTTATATATAGTGCAATACTAACGTTTGAATCAGTGTTATATAATTTTCTTTTATTTAAAAAAAAATTATATATTAAATACTGGTCCATAAAAAAAGATAGAAAATATTTTTTTGCTTGAAATTTATACAAATAAACATTAACTTTCAAAAATAAAAAATTATTTGTTAGATTATCAAAATAAAAATCATCTGTTAGCATTTTTAATCTATAAAATAATCCTTTAATGTATTGATATAATTGGAAATCACGAAAAAAAAAAGAAGAATAATGTTTTCCCTTTTCATACCAAGTAGTTTTCCAAGTATTAAAATATGGAATACGCAAATTACTCAAATTACTTATACGGCTCATTATTTTTTTAGTTTAAAATTTTTTTTATCTTTTTTTACTTTTACACATTTTTTTTTTGTAAAAGAAAACTCACCTACTTTATGACCGATTACTCCGTCTTTATTAAATTTAATTTGAATTAATTGCTTACCATTATATATACTAAATGTTTTATTAAAAAACATAGGTAGAACTGTATTACTTCTATCTTGTATTTTAAATTTATTTTTCTTAAAAAGAAAAGATTCGTTTGAAAAATATACACCTTTCCAGCTAGATCTAGTCATGTTATTATTTTTTTTTTCTTTTAAATTTACGACTGTGTTTTATTACACTAGCCCATTTGTTAGTAGGCGATGCTTTTTTTGACTTCTTACCTTCTCCTCCTCCATGTGGATGATCTACTGGATTCATTGCAACTCCTCTTACTGTTGGTCTAATTCCTAACCAACGGGATCTTCCAGCTTTACCTAAATTAGTATTACGATGCATTAAATTAGAAGTTTTACCTAATGTAGCAAAACCTAACAATGAACAATTTAAAAAAACATCATTTATTTTACTTGACGGTAATTTAATAAATGCCATATTCTTTTCTTTCTTTAATAAAACACCAAAAGTACCAGCAGATCTTAAATACTGGGACTTATTATTAAATGAAGTAGATACATTATGTACTATAGAACCTACTGGTAAATTCAATAATAAAGATCTATTTCCTGTTTTCAAAAAATCGAAAAAAGTAATACTACACATATATAAATTTCCTACAAAAGTGTTATGTGTTGATAAAATAAAACTATAAATACCATTCTTATAATAAATTAAGTTGATAAAACTTGATCTATTTGGATCATACTCTATACTTTCTATTAGGTATGGTGTTTCTTTTAAATAAAGAAAATCTACAAGTCTATATAACTTTTTATGTCCTCTTTCTTTATGATATACTGTAATATGTCCTTGATTATCTCTACCAATACTTTTGTTTTTTTTCATAAACAAAGAATTAAGAAATAAAGATGACTCTAATCCTTTTTTATTTACCAAACATAAATGTCTTTGCGATGGTGTTATTGGCTTATAATTTAACATAATTAATTATAAAAAACTAAGTGACTAATGACTAAATACTATAAAACCGTTACTTTTTAATGAATGCATTAATTTTTTGTATTCACTTAATGAAACAAAATTATTATTTAAATATGAATTACTATAATATAACAATACTTCATATAATATATAAGGAGTTATATAAAATAATTTATCCATTGGAAAAAATAAAAATCCTGGTTTCTTAAATGAAACAAAATTATTAAAACAACGTTTAAAAAAAAAATTGAAAGTTGGAAATTTTATTAAAAAATCATATTTTTGACTCCCATATGAATAAATAACTACATTTAACGGAGTATCATTAAAATATTTCTGTGTACTTCCATTAAATTTATTACAAAAATCCATGATTGGTATACCAAATTGTCCTAATGCAGGTCCAACTGGTTCTTTTGAAGATGCTTGACTTGCTAATATTTTTAATTTTATTAGTGCTTGTATTTTCATGATTATTTATTTATGATCTGTATATAATAATGTTGACTTTTCTTCTAACTTAAAATTCTGTACGAAGAACTGAAATGAATTAAATAAAAATGGATTATCTAATAAATTAAAAAAAGACAATTCATTTAGTACAACATAGAAATGCTTTAATTCAAATTGTTCTCTTGATTTTTTATCTATATGTGGTGAACGTAAAATTGTATATTTATTTCTTTTTATTGGTATTGAGAAATAAGAAAAATTAATACTCTTAAACATAAAAAAAAATAATTTTGAAAATAGCATTAATATATTTAAATTAAATAGATCTTTTATGCTACTTGTTTCTTTATTTGTTTTTGTAGTGTTAAATACATCATTAAATAAACTTTCTTTAGTGAATGTACTAAAATAACTAGGCATTAATATTTTATTCTTTTTTACATTACAAAATACATAGAATTTTTTAATTCCATTAAATAAAATAAATAATAGACGTTTAATGAAAAAAAATAAAAAAAATTTTTTATATGTAAAAACTTTATGTAAAAAAAAAAAAAAATATTTTATTCTATTTACATGAAAATAAGAAGATAACTTCCATTGTACTTTCTTGTAACCCAATTTCTTTTTTTTAAAGATAAAAAATGATAAAAAACATAATCTATATAATAAATTTCTATTATAAAAAAACATTATAACAAATAATTATTTTTTTTTTTTATTTAAACCGTCTTTTACTATCAAATAATCAAACAAATATAAATTAAAAAAGATAAAAGTTTTATTTTTAAAAAAACTTACTACTTTAAACATATTTACTAATTTAAATAAACTAAATAAAAAATTTTTTCTATAAAAAATTAACATATTAAAATTATTATTAAACCAGTTTAAATTACTTACTATTAATTTATGCTTTAATTTAAAAAAAAAACTAATTAAAGGTAAAATATATTTCATAAAAAAAAAATAACCGATGAAAAAAAACAAAAAAAAATTTACTTGTGATTGAATTATTAATCCGTCTAATTGAGGCATATTAATAAATATATTTATTTATTTTATTATTTAAATTAAATATATTGACCTCGTCAATATATAGTAGCATTCAATGTGCTTAAGCATTGAATATATCTTAATTATTTTTATATAAACTATAAGACTTTAAAGTACCTTTTTTATAAAACTGTAAAAATAAAATAAAATAAAACAGGTAAATAAATACTGATTGTGAATTACCAAAAATCGGATAACTTAAGTACTGAAAATAATTAAAATTTATATCTAAATTTCCGACTACCGGTATTTTTAAATTTTTAGCTTCTATTGCTGGAATTGGAAAATTAGATGGACTAAAAAATAAAAATACATCTGGAAATTTATTTAAATGTCTATAAAATTTAAAATATAAAAAAAATCTCCAATATTTTTCTATTCTTTTTATATGTGTTTCCCATTCCATCCCAGGTACTCTTTTATAAAATGTATAAAATAATAAGCTGAAAAAAAAATTATAAAATGAAATTCTAGAAAATAATGAAAAATTTTTTGTGTTTTTCATATTTTCTTTAAAGTTAAAAATATCAGTAAATAAAATATAACAAGATGTATACAAGTTAGATAGTTGCCCATAGCTCCATTTTTCATCAAATAAAAAATTACGTGTTTCATTTATTTGTTTAAAGAAAAATAACTTTAACAAATTACTCATATCTGAAAAGGAATGAAAATAAAATAAAAATTTAGCTTTTTCCAAACCCATATAATAAAACAAATGAAAAATGCGTTTTAAATAATATATTACTTTATTTATATTGTATATACAATAATTATTTTTATAACCTATTAAGAAAGGCTTATAATAACTATGTAATACAAATTTATTATTTCCAATATGTACTCCTAGACTATATAAAAAAGAATAAAGCATTAATTAATAATAGTATTTATAATATAATGATTACGAGACAGTTGTTGGTACTGATGTCTCATTGAATATCCATGCTTTTCATTTGTTAAATATATAGCACCTAGCATAGCTGCAAACAATGTCAATGCTGCAAAAATCAAGAAAAAAAAATACTCATAATATATTAAGATACCCATTTTTTTTATTAGCATAAATCTCATTGATTCATCTAAAAAATTAAAATCTGAAAAAAAAAATGAATTTAAATTCATTGAAAATACCTTAGGTAAGTATACTAAACTGTCATAAAAAAAAATAAAAAAAAATTGTAAAAAATAAAATAATAAAATAAAACTTCCTACTGTTAAATAAAAACTATTATCTTTTTCTATTTTTTTTATGTTTAACATCATTACTATAAATAAAAATAAAACAGCTATTGCTCCTACATAAATCATTAAAAATAATAATCCCATGAAATCTACATTTAATAAAATAAAGATCATGGAAGTATTAAAAAAAACAGAAATTAAAAATAATACCGCATTTATTGGATTTATTACAATAACCATACTGATCGCTGAAATAATCGCTAAAAAATAAAAAAAAAATATTAAAAATGACATGTGTTTATTATTAAATATATTTATATTATTTATTGATTATTCGTACTTATTGTTAAGTTATAATGCTAAAAAAGCAAAAGGATTATTTTTATACTTACTATTTTTTTTATATCTTTCTAATACTAGTAATCTATTTAAAGCTACTTTTATATTTAAATTATAAAAATGTAATACTAATAAATTAAAAATAGAAGAAAACCAATAAATCATATATTTTTTTAACAATACAAGAAATTTATAAAAACTACTTAATTTTAAATAAATATAACGGTAAAAAAAACGATACCAATTTTTTATTTTTATAAAAAAACCAATTACAATATTCCAATCTAATTCCTCTGAAAATGAAATTTCTTCATCCTCTGCAAAAAATAGTGAATCTATTGTTTTATGATATAGAATATAAAAAAAAATAGAAAAAAAACTAAAAAACAATACAACCGATTCTGATTGTAAAGATAAAAAAAAGTTGAAATTTATTAAGAAAAATGAAAATAAAACTAATAGATTTAACATAATTATTAATTAATGATGATTTAAATATTATTTAAATTAAATATATTGACCACGTCAATATATACATAAATGTATATTAAAACAAAAATGTTTTTGATTAACCTACAAAGTTTACACAAGATACGATTTCAATTAATTCATTAGTAATTGTTTCTTGTCTAGCTTTATTATAAAATAAACGTAGACGATCAATTAATTCTGATACATTTTTAGTAGCATTATTCATTGCTGTAGCTCTAGCTCCTAATGCGCTATATTCATTTTCTTCTAATGCATCTAAAGCTATTAGTGAAATTGAGTATGTATAAAAATCATCCATTAATGGTGCAAAATTACTATCTCCTGATAATGAATTTAAAAAAGAAGAATAAATATGTGACAATTTATCTCCATCTTTTGCTCTTGTTACTATATTATTAAAAAAAAAAGAGAAACTACATACATCATAGTATGATACTTTTTGTGTAAATGCTGAATAAAATCTATTGAAAATTATATAGAAACGATCAAATGTGTAATTTATTAATTTTTCCATTAAAATTAATGAAGTAAATAAAGACAATGGTTCTTTATCTAAATTGAAAATGTTTAATACTTGAAATGATCTATAATATTTCTTAAAAAAAAATTTAGCTTTACGTCCTATTGCTGCTAATTTTATATTTTTATTTTTTTCTTTTAATTCTTCAATTAAAGCTTTACTTGCTTTTAGGATATTACCATTGTGTGGTCCACAACAGCTTTTATCTACTGTTATTGAAAGAACTAAATAATTTGCATCTTTATCTGAATATGCACTTGTATCATAAAAAGGTATAATTGTACTTAAAGCATATTGTCTTGATGCTATTTTTGTTTTTAATCCTGATAATTGTGAAAGTGCTACCATTTGAATAGCTTTTGTTAATAATTTAAAACGTTCATAAGATTTTAATTGTTTTAATAATTTTTTTGGATCTACCATTATATTAATATTAATAATTTACCGATATTCTTTACAATATAAAATGATAACAGACTGTTAACATTAAATCTATACCCTAATTATTTTAATTCTAGGATAATTTTAATAATAAAATAAAAACTATAATAAACGAAATATAAAAATATAATTTATTTATTAAAAAAAACCAGAAACAACTTAGTATATTTTGTGTAAAAGATAATTCTGATTTTATTATATTTAATAAATCATTTTTACTTAAGCCTATATTTAATGGGTCAATTAAATATAAATTATCATGTAGTAGTGTAGAAGTTTCATCTAATCCACTTTGTACCCCTAAAAAAAAAGAAATAAATAAAGCAAAAAATATAAAAAATGCTCCTACAAACCAATATATAAATGAAAAATCTCCTTTTTTTTCATTTGATAAAAAAAAATAATTAAAAAAAGAAGATTCAAAAAAAACAGATAGAGGTATTAGTAAAAAAAAATATAATAAATGAAAATGTGAACAAATTACTCCCATTTCTATATATGGAAATACTGGTGATTGGCTACCTAAATAACCTAAAAATAAAAAGTTAAAGCTAAAGAACCAAAATAAGGAACGATTGAATGGTTTAAAAGTTTTATTTCTTATTAAGCTTTTATCTACAAAAGGTAATATAAATAATACAAGTAAACTAACGAACATTATTATAATACCATAAGTCTTATTTAAAATGGATCTTAATATACCATATAGTGGTAAAAAATACCATTCTGGTACTATGTGTGCTGGTGTCACTAATGGGTTTGCCTTAATGTAATTATCTGAATGGTTAAATGCTTCTGGGTAAAAAAATACAAAGATACTAAATACAAATAGTATTATAAATAAACCAAAAAAGTCTTTTACTAAAAAATATGGATAAAATGAGATTTTATTTAAATAATGCGATCTAATCCCTAATTCGTTACTACTTCCTGACTTGTGTAATTGATAAATATGATATGCTGATAATACTGCTATTACAAAAGGTAATAAATAGTGTAAACTAAAAAATCTATTCAATGTTGCATTGTTAATTGAATAACCTCCCCAAATCCAATATACTATGTCTTTACCTACTACTGGTATTACTGTTACAAAATTTGTAATTACTGTTGCTGCCCAGTAACTCATTTGTCCCCAAGGTAATACATATCCTAAAAATGCTGTACCCATCATTAAAATGTAGATTATTACTCCTGTGAACCACACTAATGTTCTTGGAAAATAATAAGAACCGTAATAAATACCTTTTAAAATATGAATATATACTAAAAAAAAAAAAAATGATGCTCCATTTGCATGGATATATCTTATTAACCAACCATAATTTACATCCCTCATTATATGCTCTACACTAAAAAATGCTAAATCTACATGTGGTGTAAAAAAAAATGTTAAAAATAAACCACTTACTATTTGGATTACTAAAAACATTGCTGACATAAATCCAAAATTCCATAAATAATTTATATTCATTGGTGTTGGATACTTTATTAAATACGAATAAAGTATTTTACTTACTGCATTTGCAAATAATATATTATTTAAATATTTCATCCTTATATTATTAATTTCATCCATTACTTATATTAAAATATAAATAGACTATTTATATTAATACAACTACATATTAAATGTATCACTCTATACTTATACATATATATCTATTACTACTCCTTTCCCTGTACTTTTACAAAAAAAGTAAAAAAAGATTTACGCAATAGCATAAAAAAACCTAATTTTTTTACAAGTTATAAAAAATATATAAAATGTATACTAAAAAATAAACCTAATAAAATAAAACCAAGATAATGATAAACTAAACCTTTTAGTAATATTGAATAATATTTACCTGCTTTACCTACTACTTGACTTATTCCAAAAGGACCTACTTTTTCTAATATACCTTTCTCCAAGAAAGTATATATAAAAAAACTAAATGCAAATAGCGAATCAATTAACACATAAAAAACTAATTTATTAAAAGCAATCCATTTCTGTGTAAAAAATGTGTAAATATTAAATAACCAAGAAGAAGAATATTTCAAATTAAAAATATATAAACGAGAAGAAGTACTTGAAAAGAAAAAGCTAAACACAACTACAAAGTACAATACCCATACCAATGGTACTTGTCTTAAATACTTATGGTACTCATAATTAAACAACACATAATAATCAAAATTAAAAAAATCTGAAAGATGTGCTATGAAGTAGTATTCAAAATCTACTAATGAAACAAATAAAGAATTATTCCAAAAATCTGTACCTATTCCTACAAACATATCCTGTGTAAAAAAACCGCTTAAAATACTAAAATAAATTAGTATAAATAATGGCGCTAACATATAAAAAGATCCATATTGTATATTATGTAAATTATATTTAAATCCATTATATTTAACAAAAAAAACAAACATTAATAATTTAACACTATATAAAGTAGTACAAATAATAGAAATAAATGCAAAAAAGTAAAAAAAAAAAAATAAATTTAACAAACCATACGAATCAAATTGTAAATAGAATAAATTAAAAAATAATTGAATAATTTTTTCTTTAGAATAAAATCCAGATAAGAATGGAAAACCAATTAATGATAATGAACCTATTAATATTGAAACATAAGCAAAAGGAAAAAAAAAAATTAAGCTACCCATTTTTCTATAATCTTGTTCATGTGAAAAACAATATATAATTAACCCTGCAGATAAAAATAATAATGCTTTAAAAAAAGCATGATTAATTAAATGAAAAATACTATTTGTGTATCCTAACAAACCGCAAGATAAAAACATATAACCTAATTGACTACAAGTAGAATATGCAATTATTTTTTTAATATCATGTTGAAAAAGACCAATACTAGAACCTAAGAAAGTAGTTAAAGATCCAAAAAATAATATTATTAAATATATAGATGGTATTTGATCGAATAAAAAAGAACAACGAATTAATAAAAAAATACCAGCTGTTACCATTGTAGCTGCATGTATTAGAGATGAAACTGGAGTCGGTCCTTCCATTGCTTCAGGTAACCATACATGTAAACCTACTTGTGCTGATTTACCTACTGCACCTAGTATAAATAATAAACAGATAGCGAATAATAACGCTGTATCCATTTGGCTATAAAATGAATTTACTATATGATAAGAAAATATAACACCAAAATCAAAAGATTTATAGATATAAAAAACTATAGCAAAAGCTACCAATAAACAAATATCACCTACTTTGTTTGTAACCATAGCCATAATACTTGACTTATTAGCATCTACTCTACTATACCAAAAATTAATTAATAAGTATGAACAAATACCTACTCCTTCCCAACCAATAAATAATTGCACTAAATTACCTGCTGTTACTAAAATTACCATAAAAAAAGTGAAAATAGAAATGTACGAAAAAAATCTAATTTGGTGTGGATCTTCTCTCATATATTCTATAGAATATATATGTACTAAAAAAGAAATAAATGTAACTACAACAAGCATACTAACTGTTAAGCTATCAAATAAAAAATTAAATTTTAAATCTAATAGATCTAAATTCATCCATGAAAATAATTCAACAGTACATAAAGAACCGTTTAAACCTACTTCATAAAATGAAAAAACACTAACTAATAATGCGCAAAAAACGCATATACTTGTAAAAAAACCGATATGTTTTCTACTAAAAAAACGACCACAAAAAAAAGCGACAAAAAAAGAAGAAAATAAAAAATATAAAATTAATAAATACATGTTTAATTATATTAGCGATATAATATTTCTTTTTTTAAATTTAAATATATTTCTATTTCAAACTTATCTCCATTTGATAATAATTTTTTTTTATCATATAATAACTCATCATGTGTAAATGTAGAGTATTCAAAATTAAAACTTTCAACAATTGCATCTACTGGGCAAGCTTCTTGGCATAATCCACAATATATACACTTTGTCATATCTATATCATATCTTGTAGTTTGTCTACTACCATTTAATTGTTGTGCTGAATCTATTGTAATAGCCAGTGCTGGACATACTACTTCACATAGTTTACATGCGATACAACGTTCTTCTCCATTTGAATATCTACGTAATGCATGCTCTCCTCTAAATCTAGAAGAAATTGCTCCTTTCTCAAAAGGATAATTAATTGTTAATTTTTTAGAAAATAAGCTTTTTAGAGCTACGAATAACCCTCTTATTAATTCATATAAGTATAAATACTGAAAAGATGAAAACATTTTTTTTTTATTTTATTTACAAAACACAAGAAACTCAGTAAGATGAGACTTGAACTCATAACCTTCCGATTCCAAATCGGATGCTCTACCGCTTAAGCTACTTACTGAACACTTCTTGTAAAAAAAATATATATAGAAAAGACAGGAAAGAAAGGAATCGAACCTCTATCGATGGTTTTGGAGACCATTGTTTTACCACTAAACTACTTTCCTATCTCCAATAATTATTAATTAAATTAGTGTCAAAATACATTACACTACCATTAATTACATATAAAAAAAGATATACGAATAACCAAATCCGATCAACAAAATGCCAATATGTTAATGCTAATGCATAAACTAAAATACGATCTCTATCGATAGTATAACTATCTAATTGTACTGTTGCAATAGCTAAGAAAATTAAACCTATACATACATGTAAACCATGAAATCCTGTAATTAAATAATAACAAGATCCTACTACACTATCAGAAATAGATAATGTATTTGATGCTACATATTCTGATAATTGTATAAAAAATACGAATACTACTCCTAAAGCGATTCCATAAACACTCCATAAATAAAACATAGTGCTTGATCCTCCTCTTGCTGCATAGTATGCTTGATTACAAGCCCATCCTGATGCTAGTAGTACAAAACGTCCCCATAATGGATATGCATTCCATGATACTAATTCAATTCCTAAAGGAGCTAATGTACCTCCTAATACAGCTGGTGTATGGAAATATCTATCAAAATATGCCCAAATAAATGTAGCAAATACTGCTGCTTCTGATACTAAAAATAATAAAAATCCTCCTACCATAGCTCTTCTTACTTTAAAGTTAAATTTACCTAAATATACACTATCATAGTGTAATTCTAAAATCCAAAAATAAATAGGAGCTAACATTAATACTAAAGAAATTAATAAAGCTTTTCCAGCCCATACAAAATGTTGTAAATATAATACACTAAAAAAAAGAAATAAAAATACTGTCCAGCTAATGTGAAATGGCCATGGTGTATATGTAATATCGTTAAAATAATGAACATGACGTCTTGAGGATGTATATTTTACATCATATTTTAAATATTCATCCCAGTATGAAACCATTTGTTCATTTTTATATTTTTTGAAAAATAAGTTTTGTTTTTTCATAAAATAGTAATAAATAAGCAATACCTTATTGTTAATTAACAAAAAGAACTTAATTTTTTATGCTCTCTTATTTTATAAAAACTTCTTAATGTAGAAGAATACTTTACAAAAAAAGAATCTTTAACTGATTGATTTGAAATAAAGTGTTTAAAATAAAAATTATTTTTATCTTTTGTTTCATTAAACCACTTTTTATTAAAATTTTTCAAAAATGGAAATAAATCAAATGAAACTAAAAAATAATTTAAATAATAGAACACAAGTTCATTAAATACAAAATCAAGAGAATAAAAAGAAGATGTTTTTTTTTTATTAAAATAAAAAAAAAATGAAAATAAAATATTTTTAATAATATAAAAATCAGATTTTACCTCTTCTTTATCTGAAGTATCTAGTACTTGACTTGCTGACTGTATATCTCCAAATATATTTATATAATTATCTTCTACTTCATACATATTAGTACTTGGTAAAAATACATAGCTACTTAATTCTCCCATTTCTTCCATCAATGGTAAATAATTACCATGGTATATAAAAAAAGGATCATTTTTTTTTATTTTACTTGATTTGTAATAATATGAAATTGATGAACTATCTTTAATCATACCGTCACTACTTAATAAATTAGAATTAATTCCACTTTCAAAATAACCTGGTAAATTTGAATAAAAATTTAAATTATTAATAGAAACATTATCAAATACTCCTAATGTATTTAGATAATTTGAAAAAATACTGTCTGATTGAAATAAATTTAAATTTAATAATTTAGAAGACATTCTAAAAATATAATTTACATTTAAATTTTTACCTCGTAATAAGTCAAAAAATGATATAAAAGAATTACCAATATGGTACGTTTGATATGAATGTGTTACATTCTTTCCAATGTAAAAAAAATATTTTTTATTAAAAGAATTACTAATATAATTTTTTATCCTTGCATTAAACACAGAATAATTTTCTTTTAGATTTAAATCATAAAATAAATATATATTAGATTTCATATAATCATTGAAAGAATTAATATAAAATGAATTTCTACTATCAATATCAAATAATGGTAAATTTTCAATAAAAAAATTACTATTTTGTATTGATTTACTTATATAATAAAAAAAATTACTGTTAAATAAACCAATACCTGAGTTAATAAAAAAATTAAACAAATTAAAATTTTTTAAATTTATAAAAATATTAAAAAATTCAATACATTGCTCCCAACTTAAGCGTATAAATATATCATTTTCAATAAATGGAAAAAAAAACTTATTTAAAGATAAATATGGATACTTAATTCTAAAACTTTGTAAACTTTCATAACTAAAACGAGTAAAATCAGAAATCCAATTTTCATTTAATTGTTCATTTATTTTAGGTAATATACGTAATATTCTACTACCTTTAATATCTACTCTAATGTTACTATTCAAGGAATCTAATAAATCTACTGATTCTATACTTTTTAAATCCCAAGGTCTTGCTGTAAATGCATGCGGCTTTAGTGTTAATGCACCAACAGGACAAACATCCACTATATTACCTGATAATTCACTATCAAGAAAATTTAAATTATTCATTTTTATTTCTGTACTAGAGCCTCTTCCAATAGTACCTAAATCTCTAACTCCTAATATTTCATCTGAAAAACGTATACATCTAGTACAATGAATACATCTAGTCATTATTGTCTTTACAACAGGTCCTAGTTCTTTATCTTCAACAGAACGTTTCATTTCTTTAAAACGCCCTCTGTCACTACCATAAAAAATAGTTTGATCTTGTAAATCACATTCTCCTCCTTGATCACAAATAGGACAATCTAATGGGTGATTAATTAATAAAAATTCTAGAACATTCTCTCTTGCTTTTTTAGTTAATAATGAATCTAGAGCTATTTCAATATTTGGACTTATATTAGTAGCACATGCAATAACAGGTTTAATTCCGTTATTTAATTCAACTAAACACATACGACAATTTCCTGCTATTGATAATTTTTCATGGTAACAAAAACGAGGAATTACTACATTAATATAATCACAAAATTGTATTATAGTTAATGATTTATATTCTTTATTCAAAAAAATAGGTGTATTATTTAAATAAAAAAACATTATATTATTAATTTTTAACTTATATTATATTATCAAAAAATATACTAATTTATTATAAAAAAAGATAATTATTATTTATTTAAGTTTATCAACAATTTAATATTATTGATTGCTTCTGCTGGATTCAATCCTTTTGGACAACAAGAAACACAGTTTAAAATAGAATGACATCTACCTACTTTATATACATCATCTAATTGTGATAAACGACTAAAGAAAAAATCATCTCTTGAATCAATTAACCATCTATACGATTGTAATAATATAGCTGGTCCTAAATATCTATCTTTATTCCACCAATAACTAGGACAACTAGTAGAACAACATGCACATAAAATACACTCATATAATCCATCCAATAAATATCTGTCAAATTGTGTGTTTTCTTTTTTAGGAAAAGAAACTAATACACTTGTATTAAATAAAAAATTAGACATAATTTTGTTCAAATTAGTACTAATATCTTTTAATGAATTTTTTAATAAAAAAGGGTTTATTGATTTATACTGTAAATAAAAATGTTTCATACATACAATTAAATCTTTTACTACTGGCATATGAGGTAATGGGAAAATACGCACTTCGTTGTTTAAAACATTTAGATGTTCTTTCATTATATATAAACAAGCCAGTGCATTTTCACCGTTAATATTCATGGCACAGCTACCACAAATACCTTCTCTACATGAACGTCTAAAGGAAATACTTTCATCACGCTCATTTTTTAAATAAAATAAATTGTCTAATAACATTGCTGACTGATTGTCATTTGAAATAAAATATAACTGTACCCATGGTTCTGCATTAATAAATGGATCGTATCTAAATACTTTGTATTGTACTAATGCATTATTATCTACTGTAAAATTTGAAAATATATTTGATGAAATGTTTAATATTTTTTTTAAAAACACAATTACCTAACCAAAAATAAATATGATAAATACAACTTGTTACTGTAAAAAAAATTAACATAATTTAAAATCTCATTTGACACAAAGAAGATTACTGGTAAATCAATCGATTCATAAGGATATAATAATAATTCCTCAAAACAAAAGCATTGTATTTTATTAAAATAGATTAAAAAATCAGTTGGATAAAGTAAATAAATACTTATTCCTGTGATATCAAAACCAACAGAATTATACATCCTAAAAAAAATCAAATGTGTTTCGTTTGGTATAATATAAATATATTTCTGTAAAGTACAAAACTCGATGAAATTAAAGTTACTACTATTCGTTTGGAAAAAAATTTCAATATAATCATGCAAAAAAGAAAAATTTGTTAAATATAAATCAAAAAGAAAATAATTAATAAAAACAAAAGAACTATTTATATAAGAAGAATAAATATATATATAATTACAAAAAAAAAAATCAAATTTAAAAATAATTAAATCACCTAATGTGTCACCATAATCATTAAAATAATAATTTTTTGAAAAATAAACATTATTTGTTAAAACATCATCTACTAAAAAGCTATATGAAGGAATATCACAAAAATATTTAAATAATGGAATATTAAAAATACCAAAAAATAACATATTAAAAAAAATAAAAAGAAAATAAAAAAGATATAACATAATATACATATTATGAAAAATAATAAAATCTAACAGGACTTGAACCTGTTTTCCCACTTATGTGATGTTTTAACCATGTTAAACTATAGATTCCTAAAAAACAAAGTAATTATTTTGTAAATGAACTATTACCAAATATTTTCCAATTAGATACTAATGGATTATAAGTGATATAGATAGTAGTAAAAAAATGATTTTGTGTTTCTTTTTTACCTAAATATAATGGTATGAATTTTCTTTTTTTATTTAAAAGAGCATTCCATCTATATTCAAAATAATGAGTTCCTGTAGTAATTATTTTTGGTGGTACTACGAAAGTATGTAAATATGGTGGTGATGTTAATGTCCATTCTAATGTTGTTGTTTTAATAGACTCAGATGATATTATATATCTATTAGTTACGTAGTTAAAACTAATCCATTTTTCAATAAAATCTGGACTAATTGTTTTTTGTTCATCTTTACCAAAAGCACCATATGTTTCTACATAGTAAATTACTCCAATCATTCTATCTATTAGATCATTATAATCAATAAAGATCCATGGATTTCTTGGGCATTTTACTTGATCTGTGAAAGAACAATAAATAACATAGAAAAAAAATAAAACACTAAAAAAAGAAATAAATGCACCAAATGATGCTAAAGTATTATGATATTGATACATATCTGGATAATCAGGTATTCTTCTTGGCATTCCTCCTGATCCTAAAAAGTGCATTGGAAAGAATGTAAAATTAACCCCTATAGAAGTCATCCAAAAATGTGCTTGTCCTAATGATTCAGAATAACTTAATCCTGTCATTTTTCCCCACCAATAATAAAATCCTCCATAAATAGCAAAAACTGCTCCCATTGATAATACATAATGGAAGTGTGCTACTACATAATAAGTATCATGAATAGATGTATCTATACCAGCATTAGATAAAATAATTCCTGTAATTCCTCCTACTGTAAATAATACAATAAAACCTGCTGCAAAATACATAGGTGTATACATCCAAATAGATCCTCCCCACATTGTAGCAATCCAGTTAAATACTTTAATTCCTGTTGGTATTGCAATTACCATAGTAGCTGCTGTGAAATATGCTTTAGTACTAGTGTCTATACCTGAAGTATACATATGGTGTGCCCATACAATAAATCCAATTAATCCAATCATTAACATAGCTGCAATCATTGGTACATGTCCAAATACTCTTTTTTTTGAAAAAGTAGCAATTACGTGACTTACTAATCCAAAACCTGGTAAAATTAATGTATAAACTTCTGGGTGTCCGAAAAACCAAAAAAGATGTTGATATAATACTACATCTCCTCCTCCTACTGGGTCATAAAATGAAGTATTAAAATTTCTATCAAATAATAATAATGTAATAGCAGCAGCCAATACAGGTATTGCTACGATTACTAAGAATGAAGTGATAGCTACTGACCATACGAATAATGGTAAGTCTTTATTAAACATTGCTTCATTTTTATAATAAAAAATTGTACAAATAAAATTAATACCTGCAACAATTGATCCTATTCCTACTAAATGAAAACTAAAAATCATTAAATCTACAGATGGTCCTGAATGTGATTGTAATGAAGATAAAGGTGGATATACTGTCCATCCTGTACCTGGTCCTCCTTCTGAGTATGTAGCTAATACAGCTAATAAAATAGCACCTGGCAATAACCAAAAACTAAAATTATTTAATCTTGGGAAACTCATATCTGGTGCTCCTATTAAAATAGGTACAAAATAATTACCAAAACCCCCAAATAGGATAGGCATTACTACTACGAAAAGCATTAAAACTCCGTGTACTGTAGTAATCATGTTATAAAATTGATATTCTCCAAATAAAATTTGGTCTCCTGGGAATGTTAATTCTAATCTCATTAGCATTGATAATAACACTGCTAAAAACCCATTAAATACTCCAAAAAATAAATATAAAATACCAATTCTTTTATGATTAGTTGTGAAAATCCAACGTTTTGCAAAATCTAACATTTAGAATATAATATATATACTAAAATCATTCTTTATTTTATTATAAATAAAAAATTAGAGTTTTATTTTATATTAATAAATATAAAAAGAAACTATATTAAATAATATATAAGACATATAAATATAAAAAGAGATAAATTATAGAAATAAAAAATAGAAATATTATAAAAAAATACCGAATTGAATCAAATGATTAACAATAGAAAAAATATATGGGTGATAGGACTCGAACCTATGATCACGGCTCCAAAAACCACTGCCTTACCACTTGGCTACACCCATTTATAAACACGTAGTGCACTGCACCTATTAAAAAATATAAATAAAATATTTAAAGAGACTATTTTAATTTATCTGGTTTACCTTTTATACCATACTTAGATTTTCTTGTTTTTCTACCTTTAACTGGTGCAAAATCAAAAAGACCTCTAATTGGCTTATAACGTACCCCAATTAAATCTTGACATCTACCTCCTCTTACTAAAACAACAGAATGTTGTTGTAGATTATGCCCTATTCCTGGCAAATGACATGTTACTAATTTACCGGAGCTCAATTTTACTCTTGCACATCTACGTTTAGCCGAATTTGGTTTTTTAGGTGTTTGTTCGAAAACTTTTTGAACTGTACCTTTTTTTTGAGGACACATACCAAGTCTCGGTACTTTGCTTTTTTTTTTTTTATCAACTCTTTTATATGAAAGAACAAGTTGTCGTAAAGTAACCATTAATAATAAAAAGAAAAATTATGATTGAAAATATTATTTTTAAAAAAAGACATACTTACATTATAAGATACTTCATTTAGCTTTAAATACTTAAGAAATTCATATAAAATGATAGTATTAATATTTGTTAATTTTATTGATTTTCCTTTTTTAGAATTAAAATATGATAAATAATCCCTAAACTGTTTAATTTTTATAAAGTATGTTTTACTTTCGAAATTAAACAAAAAACCAATCAAAAAAAATTTTAATGCATATTTTAAATGCATTTTATTAATAAAATCAGAAATAGCATTGAATTCCATAAAAGGGAATTCAATTATAACACATTCACCTAAAAACTTATTTTTTACTTGTTTAAGTTCAGATAAAAAAATATTTTTAGATAATAAGAAAATGGAAACATTTTTATTAATTGACTCTGCAAATGAAACTAAATCTTTCCATTCGTTTGATTTAAAATAAACCTTTTGATAAAGTAATTGTAATTTCATTATACTAAATAATTTTCTAAATTATAGAAATTACTACAAAAAGTAAAATCAATTGTTAAATAATTACACTTACTTGATCCATCCGAGTCTATTAAAATAACTTCGTTCATAACATAAAATTTAAATAACTTCATTGTTTTATTAATATAGAAATATATAAATGTCTCGAGATGGAATCGAACCATCGCTCAAGGATTTTCAGTCCAATGCTCTGCCACTGAGCTATCGAGTTATTACCTATACATTATTTAGCAGGGGTAGGACTTGAACCTACATCTTTAGATCATGAGTCTAATAACCTACCAATTAGTCGACCCTACTACAAAAATGAAAAAAAATAACAAAAATGAAAAAATATAACACCAATTATACTATAAACTATATAGTTTATAATACGAAATAATTATAGCTAGTCCTATTGCAGACTCAGAAGCAGCTACACTTAATATTAGCAAAGAAAAAACCTGTCCTAGTAAATCATCTAAAAAATATGAAAAGAAAATTAAGTAATAATTAATTGAAAGTAAAAGTAATTCCAATGACATAATTACTAATATTATATTTTTTCTACTTAAAAAAATACCGAAAATACCTACTATAAATAAAAAAAAAGGAACAATTAAATGAAAAATCATGATTATTGATATATAAAAGTTATAAAATGGGTGGATAGCGGGAATTGAACCCACACTATTGGTGCCACAAACCAATGTTCTACCACTAAACTATATCCACATAAATAAATAAGAATTATTTATTTTTGAAAAAAAAATGATTTATATAATATGAAATAGACAAAATAGTATAACATATTGTAATAGCCATTGCATAATGTACATCAAACATGTATAATGATAAAGTCTTAAACATTAATAAACCAAAAAAATAATAAAATAAAGCACTTACTACTACATTCAAATCATTATTATTATTTATAGAAATAGCTACGAAATCTAATTTTGTTGTAATTACCCAATACATTAATAGTAAGAAAATAACAAGTAATGCTAATTTAAAAAAAAGGAAACTAAATAAAAAAAAAGCACCAAGTATTACTGATTCTAATGTACCAATGCTACTAAATGAATTAAATAATAAAACAAATAGAAACACTACTAAACTAAATAACACATATTGAGGAATACTTATTAAGCCTAAATAACTTAGTAAGAAAAATAAAAAAGAATATAATAAATATAAAACAAATGATGAATATATAGAAAAATGCTTATCAATCAAGAAAAAAAAAAACACATATACAGAATATACAACTACTAAAATTAATAACGAAAAAAAATAAACACCATCAAAAGAAAGTAGACTAATTATATAAACAATTGAATTCAAATTAAATGCAATATATTGATATAAAAAATCAAGTACGAATAGCGAACTAAAAGAATTAAATAGATCAATCATAAAAGCGGCTACTATATTGCCTCCAGTATTTGGTAAATTTATAAAATTGAAAAAATTAAAACTTATTTCTAATAAAAAAAAACTAATAAATAAAAAATAAAATAAATATTTTATTAAATAATTAACAATATAATCATCTAATAAATTTTTAAATTTATCAAAAAATAGAAAAGAAAAATCATTTTCTTTTCTATTTTTCTGTACATTTAATACTAAATTATTAACGTTTTCTAAAAAAAAATACATATTTTTTATCGTTGTTATATTTATATAAGGATGAAACTTACTTAAAAGATGTTAGAAAATAATTTTTTTTTATCTGCTAAAATACGAGGTTGAATGTTTTTTAAGAAAAATTCTTTATAGCTTGATACCCAAGCTTTTAAATCTTTTCTAAAGAAATCAATTTCATGACTAACAAAGAAACACTCCATTTCATTTAAATATGAAACAAAAGGATAGTATTTTGCTTCTAAATATTTACCTGCTAATTGAGTATTAAATAATAGACCGAAGAAATTAGAAACACAAGTTAAGTCAATATCGTCTACAAAACCTTCTGCTAATGCAAATAAGCAAACAATTTGTTGATATAAACGTAATGTTTCATATAATGATTGTTGGAAATATACATTAATTCTTTTCCCTCTTACTATATATGATAATACAATAGGATCAATTTCTCCTCCTAATTTTTCTACACTTTCATATGTTTTAAACATACTATAATCAGCTTTAATTTTTTTAGAAATACCATTTACACTAGCATATTGAGCGGATGATCCTACTCTACTTACTGATAATCCTACGTTTACTGCAGGACGTACCCCTTGGTTAGCTAATTGTGATGATAAAAATATTTGTCCATCTGTAATACTAATTACATTAGTTGGAATATAAGCTGAAATATCTCCTCCTTTTGTTTCAATTACTGGTAATGCTGTTAAAGATCCTGCACCTTTATT